>DHCFJ07801__coassemble_1728_pt1 | contig 26939 bp, 24 predicted proteins | sample DHCFJ07801__metabat2_high_PE_026 | metagenome-assembled genome bin DHCFJ07801 | reverse complement strand
GCCGTCCGCCGCAGTGCCGTCGACTGGACCGCCGTCCGCCGCAGCGCCCTCTGCGACGGTGCGGGGCTCATGGACGTCGTGGGCGAGTTCCACGGTGCCCGCGTCGCGCCCGGTCACTCCGCGCCCCCGTCCTCCCGCTCGGCGGCGCCGGCGCGCTGCTCGGCCAGGGACGTGCGGGCCGCGCGCAGCCAGTCGGGCTGGTCGGCGAGGAGGGCCTTGATGTCGTCGGTGGTCAACGGCTTGTCCATGTCGTTGGCCTTCAGGGCGGTGATGGTGATGCCCAGTCGCCGCGCCACCTCGGGCCGCGGGTGCGGGCCGGTGCGCCGCAGGTCGGCCAGCCATTCCGGCGGGTTCTGCTGGAGCTGCACGAACTGCTCGTGGCTCAAGTCCGACTGCTGGAAATCTTCGGGGGTCGCGGGCAGGTAGATGCCCAGTTTCTTGGCCGCGGTCAGGGGTTTCATGCGCCCCACGGTAGCACCGGCCGATAGCATGGCGTTCATGTCGACCGACCCCGCGGACCGTGCCCAGGCAGCCCCCGATCAGGAGGGGCCCGCCCGCGTGCTGCGCGTGGCTTTCGTGCCGGGCGCGATGCCGGAGAAGTGGTTCGGCCGCTATCGCGAGCGCACGGGTCAGGGGCTGACGTCGTTTTCTGCGGATGACCCGGTTCTCGAGGTTCTCGCCGGCCGTGCGGACATGGCGTTGGCGCGGGATCCGCGTGAGGACGATGCGCTCCACCGCATTCGGCTTTACGACGAGGCACCGGGGATCGCCGCGGAAAAGGAGCACGTCCTGGCGCTGCTGAAGGACGGCGAGGTCGTCGACCGCGCGGATCTGGACGGTGAGACGGTGCTTCTCGATGCTTTCGCCGCGGCCGATCCGGGTGAGGTGCGCGAGATGCTGCAGGTGGTGGCCACCGGCGCCGGCGTGGTGCTGGCGCCGCGGCCGCTGCTGCGCGCGCTCAACGCCCGCGGCGTCGTCCACCGTGAAGTTGCCCCGGCGCCCGGCGCCGAACCGACCACCCTGTGGCTGACCTGGCCCAAAGACGGCGACGACGAACTGACGCAGGAGCTGGCCGGAATCGTCCGCGGCCGCCGCGAAGGGTCGCGCCGCTCGGCGCTGGCGGAGGACGAGACGCCGAAGAAGAAGCTCAGCGCCCGGGAGAAGACGTTGGCGAAGCAGGCTCGTCGTCAAGCGGAAAACGGGGGCGGTGGGCGCAGCGGAAAGTCGGGAGCCAAGCGGGGCGGACGCCCCGGCGGGCCGGGAAACAAGAAGAAGGGCGGCGCCGGCAAGTCCAAGCGGCGCCGCTGAACAGGGTTTTCATCGATTCGTTCGACGCGGCCGATCAAATCGGACAGACTGGAAGCATGGCTGACGGAAACCGCGGATTCAGCATTCGGCAGATGCGCGAAGACGACTACCCGCAGGTGCAGGTGATCTACGAGATCGGGCTCGACACCGGGCACGCCTCGTGGGAGCATTCGGCGCCCGATTGGGACGGGTTCGCTTCGCTGAAGCGGTTGGACCTGTGTTACGTGGCGACCTCCGACGAGGATCCGTCGAAGATCCTCGCCTGGGCGTCGGCGTCGCAGGTGTCCAAGCGCCACATCCTGCGCGGCGTCATCGAGGACTCCATCTACGTCCACCCGGACGGGCAGGGCATGGGCATCGCCGGCGCGCTGCTGGGCCACCTCATCGACGACGCGACCGAGAAGGGCTGCTGGTCCATCCATTCGTGGGTGTTCCCCGAAAACGTCGGATCGCTGAAGCTGCACCGCAAGCTCGGCTTCCGCGAGGTCGGCGTCTACCACCACATGGCCAAGATGACCTACGGGCCCATGGCCGGCCAGTGGCGCGACATCATCATCCTGGAGAAGCTCCTGGAAAAGCCGGAGGAGCGCGCCGAGAAGCGCGCCATCAAGGAAGCCGAGGAATCCGGCGACCCGGTGCGGCCCGTCCTGGAGAAGCTGGACAACGCCGCCGACCAGGTCGGGGCCTGATTCCTACTCCACGGTCTCCTTGAGCTTGTCCTCGCGGACGAAGGCCAGGATGACCGCGGCGGCGGCCATCAGCGGCACCAGCATCATCAGCACCGGCGTGAAGCCGTCGTTGTAGCTGGACACCACGACGTCGTGGATGGGGGCGGGCAGCGACTCGAGGATCGCCGGCGTCAACGTCGCACCGGCCGCCGGGTCGAAGCCCGCGTCGGCGGGCATGCGCTGGACCAGCAGGTCCTGCATGCGGTGGATGAAGATCGCGCCGACGACGGCCGAGCCGACGGAGCCGCCGATCTGGCGGAAGAAGTTGTTGGCCGCCGTGGCGGTGCCGACGACGCGCAGCGGGAACGAGTTCTGCACCACCAGCACCAGCACCTGCATGACCAGGCCGAGGCCGAAGCCCATGAGGAACAGGATGCCGCCGATGGCCAGGTGGGTGGTGCCGGGGTTCATCATCGACATCAGCGCCAGGGCCAGGGCGACCAGCGCCATGCCCGCGGCGGGGTACCACTTGTAGTGGCCGGTGCGGCTGATGATCCAGCCGACGGTCATCGACGTGCCGAGCATGCCGACCATCATGGGGATCATCATCATGCCGGCGGCGGTCGGCGACATGCCGTGGACCATCTGCAGGTAGGTGGGCAGGTACGCCATCGTGCCGAACATGCCGACGCCCATGGCCAGGCCCGCCACCGTCGTGAGCACGAAGTTGCGGTTGGCGAACAGCTTCATCGGCACCAGCGGGTTTTTCGCGCGCTTTTCGACGATGACGAACAGGACCCAGGCGATCACGGAGACCACGATGAGCGAGATGATCATCGGGGATCCCCACGCGTAAAGGGTGCCGCCCCAGGTGGTCATGAGCACCAGCGAGGACGTGGCGACGATCATCAGCCCGGTGCCGATCCAGTCGAAGTCACCGGTGGTGGGGCGCTTGGGCAGGCGCAGGTAACGCCATGCGGCGACCAGGGCGATGACGCCCAGGGGCACGTTGATCCACAGGCCCCAGCGCCAGCCGGGGCCGTCGGTGAACCAGCCGCCGAGGACCGGGCCGAGCACGGAGCTCAGGCCGAAGACGGCGCCGAACATGCCCATGTACTTGCCGCGCTCGCGGGCGGAGACGACCTCGGCCATGATCGCCTGCGACGACACCATCAGCGTGCCGGCGGCCATGCCCTGGACGGAGCGCGCGATGATCAGCAGCGTCATGTCCTGGGCGATGGCGCCCAGGATCGAGCCGACGATGAAGGCGAAGATGCCGAACATGAACAGGCCCTTGCGGCCGATCATGTCGCCGAGCTTTCCGGCGATGGGCAGGGCGATGGTCTGCAGGAGCAGGAAGCCGGTGATCACCCACGACATGTGGTCGACGCCGCCGAGCTCGCCGACGATGGTCGGCAGGGCGGTGGAGAAGATCATCTGGCCCAGCGAGCTCATCAGCATCGACAGGATCAGGGCCGCGAAGATCAGGCCCAGGTGGCCGCGGTTTTCCGCGACGACGGTCTCGTGGGCCTTCACGGCGGACGCGTCGGTGGTGGCCTTGGCCGCGGGTGCCATTGCGGGGTTGGCGGCCGGGTTGGACGGGGTTACCATTCCAGCTCCTTCGAGTAGTCGATGATCGTGGTCAGCGCGTCTCGGACGGGGTTGCCGTCGATGCCCAGGGAGTCCTTCGAGGCGGCGAACCACACGGATTCGCGGATGAGCGCGGTGATCAGGGCCGCTTCCTCGTCGTCGGAAAGCTCCGGCGCCCGGCGCACTTCCGGGTGGGCGGCGAGGTAGTCGGCGGTGGCCGTGCGCATGTTGCGCAGCGTCGTGGCCTGGCTGGTCATCGACGCGGTGAGCATGTGCGGGGTCGCGTGGATGATTTCGCGGCGCAGGCGGCGCAGCCGCCGGTGACGTTCGGCGCGGTCGGGGAGGTCGTCGTCTTCCGTCGAGGGTTGGACGATGCCGCCTTCGACGATGCGCAGGAGCGCCGCGAGGGGGTCGTTTCCGGCGGTGGCGGCGAACTCCGCCGCCTCCTCGTCGCCGAAGGAGAGCATCCCGCGGCCGAAGATCGCGTGGTCCTTCGACGAGAAGTAGTTGAAGAAGGTCCGGCGGCTCACCTCGGCTTCGGCGCAGATGTCCTCGACGGTGACGTCGTCGTATCCGCGGTCGGCGATGAGGGTGATCGCCGCATCCTCGATGCTGCGTCGGGTGCGGCGGCGCTTGAGTTCGCGCAGGCCGCACTCCGGGTTCACGTTGTCTTCCACAAGGTGCAAACGTACACCCGGTGCAAGTTTGCCCGCAATGCAGGTTCCTGTGGGATTGGTCGCCGTGGGGCGTCCACGTGGGACGCGCCACATTCCGGCGATGCGGCAGGGGCGGCGGTCAGTCCTTCACGGACTCCGTCGCACCGGCCCACTGGTTGATGCCGCGGTCGACGGCCCACTCGTCGATGGCGGTGAGCTCCTCGTCGCTGAACGGCGCGGCGCCGGCGGCATCGAGGTTGGCGTCGAGCTGCGCCACGGAGCTGGCGCCGATCAGTGCCGAGGTCACCTCGGGGCGCCGCAGCACCCAGGAGATGGCCATCTGGGCGAGCGTCTGGCCACGGTCTTCGGCGATGCCGTTGAGCGCGCGGATGGCCGCGAGCGTCTCGTCGCCGAGGAAGGAGCGGTCCATCTTGCCGTCGCCCAGACGGGAGTGCTCGGGAATCCCGCCGAGGTAGCGGTCGGTGAGCAGGCCCTGCGCCAGCGCGGAGAACGCGATGACGCCCATGCCCTCCTCCGCGGCGGTCTCGAGCAGGCTGGGGGACGAGCCGCCAGTGCCGGTGCCGTTGCCGCTGCCCGCGTCAACACCGCTGTCTCCGCCGCTGCCCGGCCGCTCGATCCACCGGTTGAACATGGAGTAGCTCGGCTGGTGGAGGACCAGGGGAGTGCCCAGTTCGCGGGCGATGGTCTGCGCGCGCCGGGTCGTCGCCGGCGAGTAGCTGGAGATGCCCGCGTACAGCGCCCGGCCGGACCGGACGATGAAGTCCAGCGCCGCCATGGTCTCCTCCAGTGGAGTGTCCGGGTCGGGGCGGTGGTGGTAGAACACGTCGACGTAGTCCAGGCCCATGCGCTTCAGCGACGCGTCGCAGCTGGCCACCAGGTACTTGCGCGACCCGCCGAACCCGTGCGGGCCCTCCTGCATCCACCAGCCGGCCTTGCTGGTGACGGTGATTTCGTCGCGGTAGGGCGCGAGATCCTTGGCCAGCAGCCGCCCGAAGTTCTCCTCGGCCGACCCGGGCGGCGGGCCGTAGTTGTTGGCCAGGTCGAAGTGCGTGACGCCCCGGTCGAACGCGCGGCGCACGATGGCGCGCATGCCGTCGAAGGGGCGGTCGTCGCCGAAGTTGTGCCACAGGCCCAGCGAGACTTCCGGCAGCTTCAGGCCGGAGGTGCCCGCACGGCGGTGCGGCATGGCGTCGTGGTGGTCGGGGGCGGCGGAATAGACGTCCGGGTACATGCCGTCCAGGATGCGCCGATTCGGTGAATGCCGCTACCGCCCCCGTCGAGTCCACCAAAAAAAGAACGCTTTACGACGGCCCGGCCACCGCACGGAGGCGGCGGACGAGGCGTCGTAAAGCGAAAAGTTCTGCGGCGGGGTCGAAACCGGGGTGTCAGGCGTCCACGGTTTCGCGGGAGTCGGCGTCGGCGCGCTCGTTCGGCGGCTTCGACGGCCACCACATGCGGTCGCCGAGGAGGTCGAACAGGGCGGGCACGACCAGCGTGCGCACCAGGAAGGTGTCCAGCAGGATGCCCAGGCCGACGACGATGCCGACCTGGCCCAGGGTGATCAGCGGCAGCACGCCCAGGACGGCGAACACGGCCGCGAGCACGATGCCCGCGGCGGTGATGACCCCGCCGGTCAGGCCCACCGCACGGGACATTCCTTCCTTCGTGCCGTGGCCGGCGGCCTCCTCCTTGGCGCGCAGCACCAGGAAGACCGTGTAGTCGATGCCCAGGGCGATGAGGAAGATCAGGGAGTACAGCGGCACCGAGACGTCCAGGGCCGGGAAGCCGAAGATGTGCTCGGAGACCAGCGCGCCGGCGCCCAGCGCCGCCACGGCCGACAGCGTCGTGGCCATGAGCAGGAAGATCGGGGCGACGACCGCGCGGAGGATGAGCATGAGCAGGAACAGGATGACCACGAGGATGATCGGGACGATCAACAGCGTGTCGCGGGCCGTGGCGTCGCGGGTGTCCAGCGTCTGCGCGGACTGGCCGCCGACCATCGCGGAGTCGTCGGCGGCGTGGGTGGCCGCGCGGAGATCCTCGATCTCGCGGAAATTGTCGGCGGTGGCCGGCTCGGAATCGGTGACGACGGTGAAGCGCGTCAGCGTGCCGTCGGTGGACTCGGTCGGCGGGCCCTGGATCTGCGCGCCGTCGACGGACTCGATGGCCTCGGTGACCTCGTCCGCGGACTCGGCCGGGGCGATGACCGACAGCGGCGACGCGGCGCCGGCCGAGGTGAACTCCGCGATGGTGTCCAGGCCGTCGGCGGCCTCGGACTCGGTGCGGAACTGCTCCGTGGTGGACAGGCCGATGTTCGCGCCGAACAGGCCGGTGCCCAGAACCGCCAGCAGCACGACCATGCCCGCCAGGTAGGCGGCGGGGCGCTTGGACACGACGTCGGCGACGCGGTACCAACCGGAGGACTTGGCGGTCTTCGACTCGTCCTCGACGGTGGGGATCTTCGGCCAGAACAGCTTGCGGCCGCACAGCGACAGCGCCGCCGGCAGCACGAACAGGGCGAAGGCCAGGGCCACGAGCAGGCCGATGGACAGCGAGATGCCCAGGTAGCGGTAGGCGGGCACGACGGCCAGCGCCAGCGCCAGCAGGGCGAAGACGACGGTGAGGTTCGACGACACGATCGCCGACGTCGACGCGCGGGTGGCGATGGCCAGCGCCTCGCGGTGGTCCTCGTGGCGGCGCAGCTCCTCGCGGTAGCGGCTGATCAGCAGCAGCGCGTAGTTGGTGCCGGCGCCGAAGACCAGGACGGACATGATGCCGGAGGTGGAGGCGTCGAACTGCAGCGGCGTGAAGGAGGCGACGAGCTCGACGAGCAGCGAGGCGCCGCGGTCGGCGATGGCCACCGTCAGCAGTGGGATCAGCCACAGGATCGGGGAGCGGTAGGTGAGGATCAGCAGCACCGCGACGACCAGCGCCGAGATGCCCAGCAGCGCGAAGTTGGCGCCGTCGAAGGCCGACGCGGTGTCGGCGGCGAAACCGGCCGGGCCGGTGACCTGGAGCTGCAGGCCCTCGGGCAGGCCTTCCTTGCCGGCGTCGCGCATGTCGGCGATGGAGTCGGCCAGGCCGCCGCCGTTGATCTCGCCGGGCAGGGCGAGGATCGCCTGGGCGGCCTCGTCGGCCAGCGGCACGGCAGGCGAGAGTTGCTCGACGGACTTGTCGCCCTCCCAGTCGCCGAGCTGCTCCATGGCGGATTCGGGCAGCTCGATGCCGGCCATCGCCTCGGCGGAGGCGTTGGCGGCGCCGATGTCCTGCGGGCCGAGGGGTTCGCCGTCCTCGCGCGAGAACACCGCGATGGCGGTGAGCTGGTCGCCGCCGGGGAACTCGGAAGCGAGTTCCTGGACCTTGGCGGATTCGGAGTCCTGCGGCAGGGTCGCCGGCGCGGAATCGCCCGGTTCCAGGCTCGAGGTCAGGCCGGTGAGGCCGCCCACGAAAAGGAGGCCGATCAGGATGGTGATCGCGGCCATGGCCTTGGACGTGATGTGTTTGACGGGTAGTCGCGCCGATCGGCTTCCGGAACTCATTGGCCCAGCTTTTCACGCATCGTGCACTCCTGGTGAACGACGTGCCCGGGCGGGGGTAACGTATCGACGCTATGTCGGCATGTTAGTTATCGTTGCGCAGCAATTCGTGGCGCAGCGCGGCCTCCAGATCGGGGAAACGGAAGACGTGGCCGGCCCGTTCCAGCACCCGCGGAACGGCCCTCTGGTTGGCGAAGGCCAGCTCCTCGGCGCCGCGTCCGCCGAGGATCAGCTTCGGGCCCGCCTTGGGCACGGGGATCGCCGCGGGCCGCCGCAGGACCTTCGCCAGGGTCTTCGTGTACTCCTCGTTGTCCACGCCATTGGGCGCCACCGCGTTGATCGGCCCCGACCACTCCGGGTCGAGCGCGGCGCGGTGATAGACGTCCAGCAGATCGTCCAGCGCGATCCACGGGAACCACTGGCCGCCGTCGCCGAGCTTGCCGCCCAGGCCCGTCGACGTGATGCCAGCCAGGATCGGCAGCAGGCCACCGCCGCCGGCCTGCACCAGGCCGGTGCGGATGTTCACCACGCGGATTCCGGCCTCCCGCGCCGGATTCCACGCCGCCTCCCAGTCCCGGACGATGTCGGCGAGGGGGCCGTCTCCGGCGGGGGCGGCTTCGTCGAGAAGCTCCGTGCCGCGGTCCGCCCCGTAGTACCCGACCGCCGACGCCGACACGACCGCCTCCAGACCCGCCTCGGCCGCCAGCTCCGCGAGCTTGCGGCTGGGTCCCACGCGGGAGTCGCGGACCCGGGCCAGGTGCTTGTCCGTGAAGCGCCCCGCGATCGGCGCGCCCGCGAGGTGGATGAGCACGTCGATGCCGTCGAACAGGTCCGCCGCCGGGGATTCGGGATCCCACGTGCGGGTGTTCGGCTCGGTCGAGGACGAACGGCTGAGCTTGACGACGTCATGGCCCGACGTCGACAGCAGCGCGCACAACACGGAACCCACCGTGCCCGTGGCACCCGTGACCGCGATGCGTTTGCGGGGCAGATCGTTGAGCGGATGCGGCCGGTCGCCGTGGTCGGTGTGCGCCGCGCCCGTGGACGAAGCGTCGTCGCCCGAGGACGAGAGAGAAGAAGAGAGGACGGACGCCAGCCGATCCGCGGCGGCGAAATCGCCCTCCAGCACAGCGGCGCGGTAAGCGAAGACGCCCGAGATGGCCCGGCGGGGCGCCCGCGACGTCACCTCGTCGACGACGTTGGTCCACCATGCCGGGTGGTCGTCGCCGGGGCCGCGGACGTCCTCGAACCTGTGGGCGTGGCGCCAGGCGAGCATGCGGCGGAACGGCTCGTTGGTCACGTGATCGGCGAAACGATGACCGGCGACGTACTCCTCCGGGTCATGCTCGGCGACCCAGGTGAGGCCCGCGGGCATGTCGAACGTCGTGACGCCGTCCCGGAGATTCGCCGCCTCCGACGTCGGCGTCATCGGCAGCCACCCCGGCGTCAGGCGGCGCACCGCGCCGGGCCGCGCGAACCAGTCGACCACCCGCTCGCGCGGATGAAACAGCAGGTGGGTGAAACGGGCGGTGGTCGGTGCGATGAACGGGATGTCCATTGGTCGTCCTCTCGGGCCGGGTCGGCTCTTGGTGAACGACGATACGTGTTCGCCGTGAACGGGGGCCGGGATCTCCGTGCGCAGCCGGTGGTGCCAACGCAAAGCGCCCCGCCCCCGGAAACCCGGGGACGGGGCGCGGCGCGTGAAGCGACTCGGCCGACGGGCGGCCGAAAAGCGGAGGCTAGTCGCGATCGGTGTTGGCCATGGCCAGCACGTCGAGGCGCTTGTCCAGCTCTTCCTCCGTCAGCTTCTCGCCGTCGACGAAGCCCATGTCGATGACGGTCTGGCGGATGGTCTTGCCCTCCTTGAGGGCGGTCTTGGCCACCTTGGCGGCGTTTTCGTAGCCGATCGCCGAGTTCAGCGGCGTCACGATGGACGGCGAGGACTCCGCGAGGTTCTTCATGTGCTCCTCGTTCGGCTCGATGCCGTCGACCAGCTTCTCGGCGAACACGCGGGCGGTGTTGGCCAGCAGGCGGGAAGACTCCAGCACGTTGCGGGCCATGACCGGGATGAACACGTTCAGCTCGAACTGGCCCTGGGTGCCGGCGAAGGCGACCGCGGCGTCGTTGCCGATGACCTGCGCGGACACCTGCGTGGCGGTCTCGCACAGAACCGGGTTGACCTTGCCCGGCATGATCGACGAACCCGGCTGCAGGTCCGGCAGGCGGATCTCGCCCAGGCCGGTCAGCGGGCCGGAGCCCATCAGGCGGATGTCGTTGGCGATCTTGTACAGCGACACGGCGACGACGCGCATGGCGCCGGAGAACTCGACCAGCGCGTCGCGGTTGGCCTGCGCCTCGAAGTGGTTCTTCGCCTCGGTCAGCTGCTCGACGCCGGTCAGCTTCTTCAGCTCGTCGGTGACCTTGCCGCCGAAATCGGCCGGGGTGTTCAGGCCGGTGCCGACCGCGGTGCCGCCGATGGGCAGCTCGCCCAGGCGGGCGACGGTGGCCTCGATGCGCTCGATGCCCAGCTCGATCTGGCGGGCGTAGCCGCCGAACTCCTGGCCCAGGGTGACCGGGACGGCGTCCATCAGGTGGGTGCGGCCGGACTTGACCACGGACTTCCACTCGGCGGACTTCTTGGCCAGCGACTCCTGCAGGACCTTCAGGCCCGGGATCAGGTCGTTGACGGCGGCCTCGGTGGCGGCGACGTGGGTCGCCGTCGGGAAGGTGTCGTTGGACGACTGGCCCATGTTGACGTGGTCGTTCGGGTGGACCTCGACGCCGTTGGCCTTCGCGATCGACGCGATGACCTCGTTGGTGTTCATGTTCGACGAGGTGCCCGAGCCGGTCTGGAAGACGTCGATCGGGAACTCGGCGTCGTGCTTGCCCTCGGCGATCTCCTTGGCGGCGGCGACGATGGCGTCGGCCTGCTCGCCCGGGAGGAGGCCGCGGTCCTTGTTCACGATCGCGCACGCCGCCTTGAGCAGGCCCATCGCACGGATCTGCTGGGACTCGAGGCCGCGGCCGGAGATCGGGAAGTTCTCGACGGCGCGCTGGGTCTGCGCACGCCACAGGGCGTCGACGGGCACCTTGACCTCGCCCATGGTGTCGTGCTCGATGCGGTACTGCTGCTCGGTCATAAATTCCTCTTTCGTCTCGGGTCCATCTGAGGTGTGAAAGGTGGATGGATTCCACCCCCAAGTATGACGCACCCGCCGGGGCTGTGGCGATCCCCACCCCCGGCGGGCGCGTGTGATCCCCGCGACCGGGCCACCACGGCCGGTTGCGAAGCTCTGGGCGGCGCCCCGGGCCATTGCCCGGGTCGCCGAACGGTGTTCTGTGTTGTCCTGCTTGCCGTCCCTTGCGGGCCCGTGTTTACAGGTCCATGTCCGGGAAGCCGTCCTTGCCGTAGTCCACGGAGGAGAACTGGCGCAGCTTCTCCAGCGAGTGCCACGCCTCGATGTTGCGGATCGTGCCGGACTTCGAGCGCATGACCAGCGAACGGGTCCAGGCGCCCTTGCCGCGGTAGGCCACGCCGCGCAGCATGTCGCCGTTCGTGACGCCGGTGGCGACGAAGTAGCAGTTGTCGGAGCGCACCAGGTCATCGGTGGTCAGGACGGTGTCGAGCACCAGGCCCGCGTCGAGGGCCTTCTGGATCTCGGCCTCGTCGCGCGGGTGCAGCTTGCCCTGGATCTCGCCGCCCATGCACTTCATGGCGCAGGCGGTGATGACGCCCTCCGGCGTGCCGCCGACGCCCATCATGATGTCGACGGAGTTGGTGCTCTGCGCGGCGGCCACGGCGCCGGCGACGTCGCCGTCGCCGATGAGGCGGATCTTCGCGCCGGACTCGCGGATGTCGCGGATCAGGTCGGCGTGGCGCGGGCGGTCGAGCACCATCACGGTGACGTCTTCCTTGCGCAGGCCCTTGGCCTTGGCGACGGCCTTGATGTTGTGGTCGACCGGAGCCTCGATGTCGATGGTGCCCGCGGCCTCGGGGCCGACGGCGATCTTGTCCATGTAGAACACGGCGGAGGGGTCGTACATCGAGCCGCGCTCCGCGGCGGCCAGCACGGCGATGGAGTTCGGGCGGCCCTCGGCCATCAGGGTCGTGCCGTCGATCGGGTCGACGGCGATGTCGACCTCCGGGCCCTCGCCGTTGCCGACCTTCTCGCCGTTGAACAGCATCGGGGCCTCGTCCTTCTCGCCCTCGCCGATCACGACCACGCCGTTCATCTGCACGGTGTTGATGAGCTTGCGCATCGCGTCGACTGCGGCGCCGTCGCCCTTCTCCTTCTGACCGCGACCGACCCACTGGCCGGCGGCCAGTGCCGCGGACTCGGTGACGCGGACGAGCTCCATCGCCAGGTTGCGGTCGGGGATTTCGGGATTGAGAGCAGTCATGTTCGGATGGCCTCCGTCGTAGATGATGAAGCGTGTTTGATCGGCGCGCGAGGGTTCGCCGGCCCGGTTTCCGGGGCCGACGGCCATGCGGGACGCGCCCCACATTGGCTCCCCCCAAGTGTTCCACTTTTTCGGAAGGGACGGCGGCAGAGGCAGTCGTGTTCGGGGGTGGTCGGGCCCCATTGCCCCGGCTGGCGCGTTTTTGCTTGACGACGTCCCGGCCTCCTCGCCACCAGCGCGCAACCGGATGACGGCGCCGGAGGGCCCGAATGGCATACTTGACCGCGTGAAATCGGAGAAGCCCAGGATTCTGCAGGATGGCCGCGACATGACCATGACGCTCGTGGTCTTGGGCCTCGCCATGATCTTGACCGTCGGGTTCACCGGGTTGTGCAGTTTCAACCCGGGAACGCCGGACAACGGCCCCGTCCGCGAGGTCGATTCGTCGGCGTTCCTGCGAATGGAAACCCAGCGCGCCGACTACCCGGTCCGCGAGCCGGCGTCGCCGGAAGGCTGGCAGCCGAATTCGGTGCGCGCCGGCATGGCGGGGGAGCACATCACGACGATCCTCGGGTTCGTCACCGCCAACGGCGACTACGTCCACGCCCTGCAGACCAGCGCCCCGGCCGATGATCTGCCGGCCGACGGCAAGGCCCGCATCAGCGACGGCACCGTCGACGTCGATGGCGTGACGTGGGTGAAGAAGGAAGGCGTCGACCCCAACACCCGCCGCACCTGGGTCGCCGACCTCGGCGACGTGCGCATCCTCCTGGAGGGCTCGGCCAACGACGAGGAGTACCGCACCCTCGCGAAGGCGATGCAGGACGCTCCGATCCTGGAGAAGCGGACCAACTAGCCCGAGAGCCGGCCCGCCCCGTCTCCGGCTTTCGGCGGGTCGGCTCTCGGCTCAGTCGTCGGCACCGGCACCATTGCCGTCGCCGGCGCCGTCGGTGCCGCGCGACAGCGCCGCCTCGACCTTGGCCTTCGCCCCGGCCAGGTGCTCCTCGCACCGGCGGGCCAGTGCTTCGCCGCGCTCCCACAGCGCCAGGGAATCATCCAGGCCCATCTGGCCCAGCTCGAGAAGCTTCACGGTCTCCACCAGCTCGTCGCGTGCTTCCTCGTAACCGAGTTCCTCGACCGGCGTCTGTTCGGCCGCCCGCCCGTCGCCCGCTCCGAAAACGTCCTGGCTCATCTGCGTTCCTCCGCTGTCTTTCCTGCTCGTCGTATCTTCGACTCGTCGTCGTGAAGTTCTTGTCGGTCAGTCCGCCGGCTTGACGCCCATGGCCGCCGCCGTGATCGAACCGTCGGCCACGCGGATGCGCAACTGCGAACCCGGCGGCGACTGCTCGATGGTGGTGACCACCTGATCGCCCGAACCATCGCGCGGCTGGACCTGCACCACGGAGTACCCGCGGGCCAGCGTCGCCGCAGGACCCAGCGCCGACACCTTGCCGCGCAATCCCGCCACCATCGACTCCTCGCGCTCCAGGCGCCGCGAAATGGCGCCGCGCAACCGGTCCCGGCCACGGCCGATGTCCTCGGCCCGCGCCCGGATGGGGGTCATCGGATCCGACAGCACCGGGCGCGAGCGCAGGTCCGAAACGATCCGCGACTCGCGGTCCACCCAGCGTCGCAAAGCAGCCGCGGAGCGGTCCCGCAGATCCCGGATGCGACGGCGCTCCTCCGCGACGTCCGGCACCACGCGCTTGGCGGCGTCGGTGGGGGTGGCCGCCCGCAGATCCGCGACGTGGTCGAGCAACGGATTGTCGGGCTCGTGGCCGATGGCCGAGACCACCGGGGTGGTGGCGCGGCTGACCGCGCGGACCAGGGCCTCGTCGGAGAAGGGAAGCAGATCCTCCACGGAACCGCCGCCGCGGGCGATGATGATCACGTCGATGGTCGGGTCCGCGTCCAGCGACTCCAGCGCCGGGATGATCTCGGAGACCGCCTTCGCCCCCTGGACGATGGTGTTGACCACCTGGAAATCCACCTCCGGCCAGCGGGCCTGCGACACCGACAGCACGTCGCGCTCGGCGGCCGATCCGCGGCCGGTGATCAGGCCGATGCGGCGCGGCAAAAAGGGCAGCGGCCGCTTGAGGCGGGCGTCGAAAAGCCCCTCCGCGGCCAGGGCCACCCGCAACCGCTCGATGCGCGCCAGCAACTCGCCGACGCCCACCGGCCGCCACTGCGTGGCCCACAGGGAAAACGACCCGCGGCCCGCGTAGAACGCCGGCTTGCCCAACATGACCACGCGATCGCCGGTGCTCAGAGGATGCGCCCGCAGCGAGGCCGTGGAACACGTCACCGACACCGACGCGTCAGCTTGCGTGTCGCGCAACGTCAGATACGACAGCTTCCACGTGGGCTTCGAGCTGATCTGCGCGATCTCGCCCTCCACCCAAATCTGGCCCAGCTGCTCGATCCAGTCCTTCACCATCTGATTGAGGCGGCGGACCTGGACCGGGGCCTCCGGCGTGGTGCTCAGCTTCGACATCCCGCTCCCGACCCGTCAGCCGCGCAGGGCGTTGTCGAGCAGCGTGCGAAACGCCGGGCGGTCGCCGAGATCGCGCTCGTGGCGGCTCAGCGCGGACAACTGGGCGGCGTCGAGCATCGGGATCAGATCCTCCAGATCCTCCGCGTCCATGTCGGCGTACCCGACCTCCTCGGCCACCTTGGCCGGGGTGTGCAGCTCGCCCGCGGCACCCGCGGCCGCAGCGGAAGCGGCTGCCGCGGACCGGGCGGCGGCGGTGCCGGGATCCCCGTCCTCGTCGAACGTCGCCCACGCGGGCTGCTCCTCGACCGGGGTGGACAACTCCTCCAGCACCATGTCGCCGCGCGCCACCAGATCGGTGACGTTCTGCCGGGCGCGCATCGCGGTGCCGGCGGCGGACGTGAACGCGGAACCCGCCACCTGGCCCGGCAGCCTGCGCAGCCGGTAGGGGAGGCGGAAAGCTTCCTCGACGGTGGTGGCGGCGATGCCCGCCGCGAGGCGGATGGGCAACGGTGCGGGCATGTCAACACTCCTGCAAGACGGTAAGGGGTCGGCTGGTGTCGATTGTAGGTGCCATTGGCTAGGGTGGGGCGCATGACGACTACCTCAACCGACGCAACCGCCGCCGAGAAGAAGGTGCTGCTGGCCGCCCCGCGCGGGTACTGCGCCGGCGTCGACCGCGCCGTCGAGACCGTGGAAAAGGCCCTGGCCATGCACGGGGCCCCGCTGTACGTGCGCAAGGAGATCGTGCACAACAAGTTCGTGGTCGAGACCTTCGAGGACCAGGGCGTCATCTTCGTCGACGAGACCGACGAGGTGCCCCACGGCGCCAACCTGGTGTTCTCCGCCCACGGCGTGTCCCCGGAGGTGCACCGCCAGGCCCGGACCCTGGATCTGCACACCTTCGATGCCACGTGCCCGCTGGTGACCAAGGTCCACAACGAGGTCAAGCGCTTCGCCCGCGACGGCTACCAGATCCTGCTCATCGGGCACGAGGGCCACGAGGAGGTGGAGGGCACCGCCGGCGAGGCCCCGGATCGCGTTCATCTCGTCGATGGCGCCGCGTCCATCGAGGCCCTCGACTTCGGCCCCGAGGAAAAGCTGGTGTGGCTGTCGCAGACGACTCTGTCGGTCGACGAGACGCTGGAGATGGTCGACCTGCTGAAGAAGAAGTTCCCCCACGTCGAGGATCCGCCGAGCGACGACATTTGCTACGCCACCCAGAACCGCCAGGTCGCCGTGAAGGCGCTGGCCCCGGAGTGCGACCTGGTGATCGTGGTGGGTTCTCAGAACTCCTCGAACTCCAAGCGGCTGGTCGAGGTGGCGCTGCAGGCCGGCGCCCGCGATTCGCACCTGGTCGACTACGCGCACCAGATCCAGGAGGAGTGGTTCGACGGGGTCACCACCGTCGGGCTGACCTCCGGTGCCTCCGTGCCGGAGATCCTGGTCAAGGGCGTCCTGGATTACCTGGCCGAGCGCGGTTACGCCGAGGTGAAGGAAGTCCGCACCGCCAGCGAGAAGATCGTGTTCTCCCTGCCGCGCGAGCTCCGCGAGGCCCGCGTCCAGCGGTAGCGTCGGCCATTACGCGCGAACCCCGGGATCAGAAGTGATCCCGGGGTTTTTCGTGTGCGGGGTCCTGGGCTTCGGGTCGGGGACCGTGCGGGGACCGGGGGGGACGGAGATGAAAGGTGCCGGTCGCGTCAGTCGCGGCGGCGGTCGTCGCGCGACGAGTGGCGCGGCCGTTCGTGGCGCGGCGGCCATTCCTGGACGGGCCGGCGGCGCGGGGCTTCACGACGCTCATCGCGCCGCGGATCCTCCCTGCGAAGGTCGTCCCGGCGTGCATCCCGCCGGCGCGGATCGGTGCCACGGACGTCATCCCGGCGCCCATCGTCGCGGCGGTCGCCCCTGCGGTCCGACCGGGGCTCGTCGAAGCGGATCTCCCTGCGGCGGCGGCCATCGCCGGCGTTGCGGTCGGCCTCGCGGAAGTCGCGGGCATCACGGGGATCGCGGGCGTCGCGGCCACGGCGCGGGTCCTGCCGCTGGAGTTCCTCCCGGCGGCGCATCTCCTGGTGGCGGCGCGCACGCGGATCGTCGCGGCGATCATCCGCCAGTCGGGTCTCATCCCGGCGCGGCGACGGGCGCCCGGCGGCGGCCCGCTGCTCCATCATGCGCTGCTCGGCACGGGGATCGCGGCGGCGCGGAGCGCGCTCCGGACCCTGCACCGGCGGCCGCTCGGGGCGGGCGTCATCGCGCGTCGAGGCACGGTCGGCCTCCACGGCCCGGCGGGCTTCCTGGGCGGCACGCGCACGCTCCGCCGCGCGTCGGCGCCTTTCTTCGGCGGCCTGGATGATCTCGGACGCGGGCCGTCGTGAAGCATCCTTGCCCCGCGAATGCCGCACCCGCGCATCCGACTCCGCGACCCGCTTCCGGGCACGGGTGGCGGACACCGTGGTGGTCTCGTCGGCCTTCTGCAGCCGGGCCTTGTCGCGGCGCGTTTCCTTGTCCGTCTTCGCGTTGACCCGCGTGATGTCCAGGTAACGCCAAATCGCGATCGCCGCGCAGACCAGCGAGATCAGCGCCATCCACGGGAAATACTGCACGATCGGATACGCGGCGGTGATCAGCCGCGTTTTCGTCGGGGTGGTCTCCAACGCTCCGCCCACCGACGGATCGGACCACGACGCAATCAACCACGCCACGATCGGCGTGAACACGGTGAACATCAGCGGCTGCTGCGCCACCGTGACCACCAGGCCACGGGGATCGACCAGCGACGTGCCGACGATGGCGGCGGCCGCGAAGGCGATCAGATACGGAAGACCGATGCTGCCCGTGGGCAGCGCCGCGACGATGCCCACGGCCGCGGCCAGCACGAACAGCAACGGCGGCGCCCACATGGGGAGCCGCCGGGGCCCGGAACGGCGTGAGGCGTTCGGGTGGGCTGAGGCTGCGGATTCGGACACGCTTCCAGACCTTACCGCCTGGCGGCGGCGCGGAGCCGCATGCGCGGCCCCGAACCGCGGTGTGTCGCACGGGTCAGCGCTTGCGGAAGCGGCCCGTCACCGCGCTGGAGATCCGGCCGAACGCGGTCGTGGTCACGCCCGCATCGTCGGAGCTCGCCAGCGGGTCGTTCGCGGCGGCGGTCGTCGTCGGGGCCGCGGTGGAGGCGGCGACGGAATCGGCCTCGGCGGTGTGGTTCGCGCCCTTCTTCGGGTCGGCGTTCTTGCCGCCGCCCAGGCGCAGTGCGGTGAGGCGATCTCGCATGGCGCGGCCGGCGGCCTCGGTCTGCAGGCCCGAAATCGACCCGGCCTCGGTGGCGAACTTGATGTCCGCCGCGGTCTTGTCTCCCGTGCGCAGGTCGGTCAGGTCGCCGAGGTAGCGCAGCCACACGGCGATCATCGCGGCGACCGGGACGGCCAGGAACGCGCCGATGATGCCGAACATCGTGCCGCCGAGGGTCACGGACAGCAGGACGATGGCGGCGTGCAGGTTCATGGCCTTCGACTGCAGCATCGGGGACAGGATGTTGCCCTCGACCTGCTGGACCACGACGATCAGCACCAGCACCAGGATCGCGGTGGTCATGCCGTTGGCGACCAGGGCGACGACGACGGCGATGAAGCCGGCGGTGAACGCACCGACGATCGGGATGAAGCCGGCGAAGAACGTGATCACGGCCAGCACCAGCGCCAGCGGCACGTCCAGGAGCCACAGGCCCAGACCGATGAACACGGCGTCGATCAAGGACACCAGCGCCTGCGTGCGGATGAATCCGCCGAGGGTGTCCCACGAACGGGTCATGACCTCGGTGAGGTGCCAGCCCAGGCGGCGGCCCGTGATGGAGCGCAGCCAGGGCAGGAAGTGGCGACCGTCCTTGATGAAGAAGAAGGTCAGCACGATCATCACCACGAGGGTGACGGTGACGCTGCCGACGACGCTGATGCCCTGGAAAACGGTGTTGGCGATGTCGCCGGAACGTTCCTGCAGCCAGTTGGTGGCCTGGTCGAGCAGGTCGAGCAGCTGCTCGTCCTTGACGTTGAACGGCGGGCCCTGGAGCACCGACTGCAGTTCGACGATGCCGCTGGTGAACTGGTCCTTCAGGTGCGGCAGCTGGGAGCGGACGGTCGGGGCGATCAGTGCGATGACGCCGCTGACGATGCCGATCGCGCCGAGCAGGGACACCAGCGCGGCCAGGGCGGCCGGCCACTTGTGGCGGATGAGGAATGCGGCGGGCGGCCCGAGGACCGTGGCGACGATGAGCGCCAGCAGCACCGGCAGCAGTCCCGCCCACACCTTGCCCAGGGCGGTGAACGCCACGAACAGGGCGGCGCAGACGATGAGGAAGCGCAGGCACCAGCCGGCGAACCACCGGGCGCCTTCGCCGATGACGTCGGCGCGGTCGATGGACTCGCCCTCCGCCTCCTGCAGGAGTTCGCCGAGTTCCTCGCCGTCTTCCTTCAGCGGGGGAGTCGTCGCCGCCCGTTGGTGGGCGTCTTCGGGCACGGATAGCGCCTGGTCGACGCGCATGGGTTCGGCGCCCATGACCTCGTCGATCATGTCGCGGTCGTCGCGGATGGAAAATCCGCCGCGGGTTTCGTCGTCTTTGCTCACATCGCCATTATGGGGCAATTCCCGCGGCGGTGGCGGAATCATCCCGGAGGTTCATTCGGTCGTTGACCGAAATTCACCCCGCCACGTGGTTCGCGGCGGGGTGAATTCGGGGTCGTTGCTTTGCGACGCCTACTGCTCTTCGTGTGCGGCGAGCACTTCGTTGGCGGCGTGGGGGGCGTCGGCCAGTTCGCCCGACGTGTCGTCGGGGTGGCGGGTCAGGTTGATGACGGCGAGGATGAATCCTCCCCAGATGATCAGGATGAACAGCGCCATCATGACGATCGCGATTCCGGACATGGTCTACTCCTCCCGGTAGTCGGTGTTCGCGGCGGATGCCGCGGTGGATCCGTGGCCGGCGGGGGAGTCCGCGACGGCGGTGGTGGTGGGCGCACCGGTGTGCGCGTCCTCGGCGGCGATGGGATCGCCGGTGGAGGCCTTGCGGGGCAGATGGGTGCGCTGGCGCGACGCGGGCGTCACGCCGAAGTCGGTGCCGGGCGGGCCGCTGAGCGAGTGGCGGCCGCGCCACGGCAGGACCGTGAGCACCAGCGAGCCGAAGAAGATGACGCCGATGACGCCCCAGCCGAAGACGTTGATCTGGGTGTCGGAGTAGTCGCCGTAGTTTTCGGCGAGCAGTCCGCGGACCTCGTTGAACAGGATCATGCCCAGGATGATGGGCGTGACGTTGACGACGAAGATGCGCCACAGCGTGCCGACCTTGAACGAGGACACGGCGTTGAGGTGCAGGCCGAACTCGTCCATGCGGCGCATGATCCAATCGAGGACGACGATGCTGATCAAGGCGACGCCTACGATCCCGATGTTGTTGGTGAACTTGTCCATGATGTCCAGGGTCACCAGGCCCGACGTGGTCGGGAACAGGATCAGGGCCAGCACGGCCATCAGTCCGCCGATGCCCAGGGTCGCCGGGACGCGGGCCAGGTTGAGCTTGTCCTGCACGGCCGAAATGACGACCTCGAGCAGCGACATCAGCGACGTGAAGCCGGCGATGGCCAGTGACAGGAAGAACAGGACGCCGAAGATCGGGCCGACGACGTCGGGCATTTGCGAGATGACCGACGGGAAGGCGACGAAGGCGAGGCCGATGCCGCCGGAGACGACGTCGCCGACGCCGACGCCGGCCTGGGTGGCCATGAAGCCGAGGGTGGCGAAGACGCCGATGCCGGCCAGGACCTCGAAGGAGGAGTTGGCGAAGGCGGTGACCAGCGCGGAGCTGGACAGGTTGGAGCGCGGCTTCAGGTAGGACGCGTAGGTCAGCATGATGCCGAAGGCCACGGACAGCGAGAAGAAGATCTGTCCGTAGGCGGCGATCCACACCGAGGAGTCGCCGAGCGCCTCCCAGTTCGGGGTGAAGAATGCGTCGAGCCCGGCCGCGGCGCCGTCGAGGGTCAACGCGTAGATCACGAGGGCGATGAACAGGACCGCGAGCAGCGGGATGAAGATCAGGGAGGTGCGGCCGATGCCCTTGTCCACGCCCAGCGCGAGCACCGCGAGGACGCCGACCCACACCAGCAACAGGACGATGGCGATGGGCCACACGAAGTCCAGCGAGGTCACCGCGGTGGCGTCGACCTGGAGGAAGTCGTTGTTGAAGTGGGCGTCGGGGTCGTCGCCCCAGACCTTGCCGATGGACTTCCACGAATACATGAAGGCCCAGGCGATGATCACCGAGTAGTAGATGGTGATGAAGAAGGCCACGCCGACCTGGATCCAGCCGAGCGGCTCGGCCCAGGGCTTGATGCGGCGGAAAACCTTCGGGGCGGAACCGCGGAAGCGGTGGCCCAGCGCGTAGTCGAGGAAGAGGAGGGGGATGCCCGCCGTCAGCAGTGCGACGAGATAGGGGATAAGGAACGCGCCGCCGCCGGATTCGTAGGCGACGTACGGGAAACGCCAGATGTTTCCGAGGCCCACGGCCGAACCGATCGCCGCGAAGAGGAAGGCGGCGCGGGTCGAAAACACCTCCCGTCCCGGTTTGGTGCCGGTGGTGCCGGCTGTTTTGGTGCTCATGGTGTTGTTCTCCATTGGCAGGGGAAAGATGATGAAGAATTTATCAGTCCCCTTTAAGGTTCGGGGCCTGATCGGGTGGCTTCATCATATTGTTTACTTGGTTGAAATGTAATCCCCGTCACATTATTAGTTTGGCATCGTGATCATCCGCCTCCGACGTCGCCGCAACGGCTCCGGTGAAGCACGGGGACCGGATCGTCGTAAAGCGAAAGCGGGCCCGTAGGATGGTGGCCGTGAGCCTTACTCTTGGAATCGTCGGTCTGCCCAACGTCGGCAAGTCAACCCTGTTCAATGCACTGACCCGCAATGACGTGCTCGCCGCGAACTACCCGTTCGCCACCATCGAGCCCAACGTCGGCGTGGTCGAGCTGCCGGACCCGCGGCTGGAGAAGCTCGCCGAGATCTTCGGCTCCGAGCGGATCCTGCCCGCGACGGTGTCCTTCGTGGACATCGCCGGCATCGTCAAGGGCGCGTCGGAGGGCGAGGGGCTGGGCAACAAGTTCCTGGCCAACATCCGCGAAGCCGACGCGATCTGCCAGGTCGTCCGCGTCTTCGCCGACGACGACGTCGTGCACGTCGACGGCAAGGTCGACCCCGCCAGCGACATCGGCGTCATCGAAACCGAGCTGATCCTCGCCGACATCCAGACCATGGAGAAGGCCATCCCGCGCCTGGAGAAGGAAGCGAAGAAGGACAAGGAGAAGGCCGGCGAGGTCGAGGCCGTCAAGAACGCGCTCGCCGTGCTGGAGGAGGGCCGCACCCTCTTCGCCGCGCAGGGCGACGTCAACATGGCGGCGCTGCGCGAGCTGCACCTGCTCACCGCCAAGCCGTTCCTCTACGTCTTCAACGCCGACGAGGAGGTGCTGGCCGACGAGGACAAGCGCGCTGAACTGGCGTCGGCCGTCGAGCCCGCCGACTGCGTCTTCCTCGACGCCAAGGCCGAGTCCGACCTTCTGGAGCTGGACGAGGAGTCCCGCAACGAGCTGCTCGCCGAAATCGGCCAGACCGAGCCGGGCCTGAACTCCCTGGCTCGCGCCGGATTCCGCACCCTGGGCCTGCAGACCTACCTGACCGCCGGTCCGAAGGAATCCCGCGCCTGGACGATCCCGAAGGGCGCCACCGCCCCGCAGGCCGCCGGCGTGATTCACACCGACTTCGAGCGCGGCTTCATCAAGGCCGAAATCGTCTCCTTCGACGACCTCGTCGAGGCCGGCTCCATGGCCGAGGCGAAGGCCAAGGGCAAGGTCCGCCAGGAGGGCAAGGACTACATCATGCACGACGGCGACGTGGTGGAGTTCAAGTTCAACGTCTAGGTCCGTGGCAAGTTGGTAGCACGTTTTTCGATTCGACGCTTTGGGGCACTACCGGGGTTCCCGGTAGTCTTCTTAGGTTGCGCGGTTCAATTTTCCTAACCTAAAGCTCGTTTGAGCGTGCTATTTGCTGGTGTGCCTCCGATGCTGCTGCTCATAAGGGGCGGGCGCTCCATGAATACAAGGCGTAGGTCGCGCCTGAGGTCAGGCCGAGGCGGATGCCGTGGCTGACTGAGGCGTAGTCCGAGTTTCCGCACCCCTGGCCTCTGGTGTACGCGCTAGCCCCGCTCGGGGTAGCGCACGAGGAGATCGTTGCCGATGACTGCGCCGTCGTTGAGCGTTGCCTCGCTCACCTTCGCCCCGGCTGCACCCAGGCCCATAATGTGGCCAACCTCGTCACCGTGGGCGATGAGGTGGTCGGCGATGATACGCCGGTGGCAGCGCCACCACACCGCCTCGGAGCACATGATCGCGGTGGGGGTTTCGGCGGCGTTCACCCGTAGCTGCGAGAGCGCGTCCGAGAACTCCTCGCCCAGCGCATGGTCGGCGTAATTGTGGAAACTGCGGTTACGCCAGTTGCCGTTAACCTCAAACGGCACCGAGTGGGACACGTTGCGCCGCCCGGTGAGGCCCTCGCTTCTGCTGTAAGTAATGCCACATGTGGGAAGGTGTTCGGCAAGGTGGTCGCCGTTGAACCACGGGTACTTCCTGGACCCGGGCAGCTTGCGCACATCCACGATGGATGCCACACCGGCAGCCTTGATCATTTCAGCGAAGTCCTCGAACTCGAGGTTGGAGTGGCCCACGGTGAAAATGCGCATGTCGCCAACGCTACGCGCCAAGCGGGTACACCCACATCGGCGTCCGGGTATCGTGCATCGGCAGGTGGTCGGACCGGTAGAACGGGGGGGTAGCAGGCAGGACGTTTAATGCATTCGCGCCCGCCTTTGCTCGGCATCAATCCTATTTACGGCCGAGCGTTCCGCACGGACCTTTCGGTTAAGTTTCAACGGGTCGCTTGGGCGACATCGGAAGCCTGAATTAACCGTATGTGGGGCAAATCCCATGTATGTCTTGTTAAAGGACGCTGCTGCACGAGGAGCGGGGGCTGAGGCTACCTGGTGTGCACTCTATCTTTGCTGCACATAGCGGGTGTGGTGGTTTTTAGCTGCTATTCACGAATGAGAAGGTGACTTTGCAACGACACGTAGTGGAGTTCAAGTTCAACGTCTGATCATGCAGGTCAGACGGGTTTCGTTGGCCAAAGACTACAACTGTTGATGGGGTTCTCCGGCGGGGCCCGGCAAAGGACAGCCACCCCGACCGTGTCGGCCGGGGGTACATCCGATCAGCGCAGCCAGGCGCAGGTTTCTCCGGGCAGCAGGTCGTCGTCGTCAAGCTCCGAGCTGCTCAGCAGCACCTCGCCGGAGGGCAGCGGGATGGGGTCGGTGCCGAAGTTCAGCACCACCCGCCATCCACCAGGCCGGCGGAAAGTCAGAGACGAGTCCGTGACTTCCTCCCACTCGAGCTTTTCGTCGCCCTGCAACTCAGCGCGCAGTTCCAGCGCCCGTCGGTAGAGGTTCAAGGTGGAGGAGGGGTCCTCATCCTGAACCTCGACGGCGTAGTCGCCGAACCACGCCGGCTGCGGCAAGTGAGAGCCGTCGTCGCCGAATCCGAACGACCGGCCCCGGCTGCTCCACGGCAGCGGAACGCGGCAGCCATCACGGCCGACCTCGACATCCCGGTTGCGGAAGTAGGCCGGATCCTGTCGGTCCTCGTCGGGAATCTGCCCCACCTCCGGCAGGCCCAGCTCCTCGCCTTGATACAGGTAGGCCGAGCCGGGCAGCCCGAGAAGAAACATCGTCGCCGTCCGGGCGCGTCGGGAACCCTGGGCCTGATCGACCTGTGCGGGATCCCCGCCGTCGAAAAGCCACAGCTTTCCGTCATTGCCGGTGCCGGCGGGCGCCCCCGCTCCCGGAGCGCCCTTGCCCACCTGGCCGCCGGGCAGCCCGTAGCGGGTGGCGTGGCGCACCACGTCATGGTTGGAAAGCACCCACGTCGTGGAACCCCCGATGGCTTCGGCCGCCGTGAGGTTGCGCGAGATGATTTCGTGGAACTCGTCGGCGCGGAAGTCCGCCTGCAGCAGGTCGAAATTGAAGGTCTGGCCGAGGCCCTCGGGTGACGCGTAGCGTGCCTGCCGGTGCGGGGCGACCCATGCTTCGGCCACCGCGGTGCGGGGCGGCTCGTACTCGTTGAAGACGTCGCGCCACTCCTTGTAGATCTCATGCACTTCGTCGCGATCCCACACGGGATGTTGCCCGTCGACGAACAGCTCGCGCCCACCCAGCACATCCGCCAGGGCATCGAAGGCCGGGTCCAGGTTCTTCTTCAACCCGTGCGCCACGTCGACGCGGAAGCCGTCGACGCCCCGGTCGCTCCAGAACCGAAGGGTCTCAAGGAAATCCTCGTGCACGTCCGGGTGATCCCAGTTGAAGTCCGGCTGCTCCTTGGCGAACAAATGTAGGTACCACTGGCCGGGGCTGCCGTCGGGTTCGGTGATCCGTTGCCATGCGCCGCCACCGAAGATCGACTGCCATTCATTGGGCGGCAGCTCGCCGTTTTCTCCCTTGCCGTCGCGGAAAATGTAGCGGGACCGCTCGTTCGAACCCTTCGGAGAGTTCAGGGCGGCGCGGAACCACTTATGACGGTTCGACGAATGGTTGGGAACGATGTCGACCACCACCTTGATGTGGGCCGCATGCAGCGCGGCCACCATCTCGTCGAACTCGTCCAGGGTGCCGATCTTCGGGTCGACGTTCCGGTAGTCGTCGACGTCGTAGCCGCCGTCGGCCAGCGCGGAGGGGTAGAACGGGCTCAACCACACGGCGTCGATGCCCAGGTCCCGCAGATAGTCCACCCGCGACGTGATGCCGGCCAGATCTCCGATCCCGTCGGCGTTGGCATCGGCGAAACTGCGGGGATAGATCTGGTAGACGACGGCTTGGCGCCACCAACCGGGGAGATCGAAAACTTCGCGACGTCGCTGGTTCACGGGTGAATTCCTCCTGCGTGGACTCCAAGTGGGAGTTGATTTCGGTGCTATATCAACCGTCGTCATTCCACCCTAGCCATTGGCGTCCCGGTAGGCTGCGGGTGCCGTTCACCGGCCCATCGACGTAAGGAGAAAGCAGGCCATGAGCTTCAACGTGTACCTTTCCGGCGAGATCCACACCGATTGGCGTGAAGAAATCCAGCGCGGCGCCGAGGCCGCCGGCCTCGACGTGGTGTTCACCGCGCCGGTGACCGATCACGACGCCAGCGACGCAGCCGGCGACCACTTGGGAGAGGCGCCCGCCGGGTTCTGGCGCGACCACCAGTCGTCGAAGGTCAACTCCATCCGCACCCGCACGTTGATCGAGAAGGCCGACATGGTCGTCGTACGTTTCGGCGACCAGTACAAGCAGTGGAACGCCGCCTTCGACGCCGGCTACTGCGCCGCGCTGCACAAGCCGTACGTCACGCTTCACAGCGAAGACATCGTCCACCCGCTCAAGGAAGTCGACGCCGCCGCCCAGGCGTGGTGCACCACCACCGACCAGGTCGTGGAGATCCTGCGGTACGTGCTCGAGGCGTAGGTTCGCCCGCCGGAGTCCCGTACCCGCCGGCTAGTCCTGATTCGGTCGTCGCCTCTGGGATTTCAGTTCCGACCGCCGCTTCTTCGCGGCGATGCGGCGGCGCACCGACCCGCGAGTCGGTTTCGTCTTGCGCCGCGGGGGAGGCGGCGGGGCCAGTGCTTCCCGCAACAGCGCGGCCATCCGCTCGCGTGCTTCCGCCCGATTGCGGATCTGCGACCTCTGCGTGGTCACGGCGACGGTGAGAACCGTCCCGTCCAGACGGCTTTCGAGGTTGCGGAGGACGCGGCGGCGCTGGCCGTCGGAAAGCGAACCGCACCCGGCGATGTCGATGGACAGTTGAACCTTGCTGTCCGTGGTGTTGACGCCCTGGCCGCCCGGCCCCGACGCCCGGGCGAAGCGCTCCGTCAAATCGGCGGCGGGGATGACCAGGCCACCGGGGATCCCGGGGCCGGGTGCGATGGTCAGGGCGTCCATGACGTCCAGCCTAACGCGGCCGGATCCACCGTCGGCCCCTCATCTCTTTCGCTACCACCCTCGGGCGCATCCCCGATGATGGGGCCCGCCTTCGGATGGAACGGCACGATGATCGAATCCGGAACACCAATCTGGCTTGACCTCGGCACCACCGACCTGGAGGCGGCGAAATCCTTCTACCGCGACCTGTTCGGGTGGAACTTCACCTCCACC
>DHCFJ07801__coassemble_1690_pt1 | contig 29999 bp, 20 predicted proteins | sample DHCFJ07801__metabat2_high_PE_026 | metagenome-assembled genome bin DHCFJ07801 | reverse complement strand
TCGCCACGGTCGCCCCGGTCGCCCTTATTGCCCTGGTCACCGGAATCGCCCGACTGCTTCTCGCGCCGGCTCTTCGGCGCCTCCTCGGTCTTGCCGTCCTGCTGCGACGACCCGGCCTTCTCGGCGGGGGCGGCGGCGTCGTCACGCCCGGCGGAGCCGGAATCCTTGCCCGACTTCTTGGCCGCGGGAGCCTGGCCCGACCCGGCACCCTGGATGGCCGCGATCAGCTCGTGCTTGCGCATCGCCGAAATGCCGCGGATGCCCTTCCCCGAGGCGATCGCCCGCAGATCGGCCATGCGAAGCGCGGTCAGATTCTCCTGGCCCTGGGTGGCGCCGGTGGTGTCCGTATCGGTCACGGAAATCCTTTCGTGTTTTTCCCTCGACATCGTCACCGGCCCAAAAGGGGGCGCGGTTCGAAGCGGGGGCCGGGAATGCATGGGCCCCGGTCAACCCGGCCGCATCTGGCGGCCGATCCCGTCGCGCGGGTGTCGTGGGGTGGTGGCGCCGCGGTGATCATCGCTCCCCATCGATTCCCCGGGGGCGATCCGCTGCCGCTGCCGGAACCAAGCGCCGGCCCCCGTATCCCGGCAGCGCGGGAGAAGAAAGGTGATGGGGGTGGCGGAGCGGTCCGGCGGTGTACGTCGCGGCGTCCTGGGGTCCCAGAGTAATCGCCGCCGCCGCCGCAGGGCAACCGGGGCGGGGGCGGCGTGTCGGCCGAACCTTCGGGCTACCCTGTACGCATGCGCAGCACGATGCAGGACATCCCGCTTTCCGTGGCGAGGATCCTCGAGTACGGACGCACCATCCACGCGAACACCCAGGTGACGTCGTGGCACGCGGACGGCCCGGAGACCACCACCTTCGCGGCCGTGGCCTCCCGCGCCTCGGCGCTGGCCAATGCGCTGCGCGACGAGCTGGGCATCGACGGCGACCAGCGCATCGGCACCCTGATGTACAACTGCGCCGAGCACCTGGAGGTGTTCCTGGGCGTGGCGTCGATGGGCGCGGTGTTCCAGCCGCTGAACCAGCAGCTGATGCACGACCAGATCGTGCACATCATCAATCACGCCCACGACGAGATCATCATCTGCGACCCCGCCCTGGCGGAGGGCCTGGGCCGCATGCTGCCGGAATGCCCGGGCGTGCGCGCGGTGATCATCATCGGCACTTCCGGCGTGGAGGAGGCCGCCGCGCACCTGCCGGACGGCGTGCCCTGGTATTCCTACGAAGCGCTTCTCGACGGCCGCCCGTCCACCTACGACTGGCCGGAACTCGACGAGACGCTGGGTGCCGCGATGTGTTACTCGACCGGCACGGAGGGCGCGCCGAAGGGCGTCATCTACTCGCACCGGTCGCTGTACCTGCACAGCCTGAACCTGCGCACCACGGACTCCTTCGCCATTTCGCACGGCACCCCGTGGCTGTGCTGCGTGCCCATCTACCATGTGCTGAGCTGGGGCGTTCCGCTGGCGAACTTCGCGTGCGGCGCGCCGATGGTCTTCCCCGGCGCCGATCTGTCGGCGCCGCGGCTGGCGGAGATCATCGCCACCTCGCTGCCGCGCGTGGCGCAGGGCGTGCCCACCCTGTGGATCTCGCTGATGGTCCACTACCTGAACAATCCGCCGGAGCGCATGAGCCTGCAGGACATCTTCGTCGGCGGCTCCCCCGCCCCGCCGGCGCTGATGCGCATGTGGGAGGAGCGCTATGGCGTCGACGTCATCCACCTGTGGGGCATGACGGAGACCTCGCCGGTGGGCACCGTCGCCCGCCCGCCGTCGGGCGCGTCCGGCGAGGCCCGGCAGCGCTACCGGGTCAGCCAGGGCCGCTTTCCGGACATCATGGATTTCCGCATCGTCGACGAGGAGGGCCGCATCCTGGACCTCCACGACCGCAACCAGGGCGAGCTGCAGGTGCGGGGCAACACCGTCACCGGCGCGTACTACCAGTCCCCCGAGGAAGCCGACGGCGGCGACGCCCACCTGTTCCGCGGCGGCGAGGTCGACACCGCCCGTTCGCGTTTCACCGCCGACGGCTGGCTGCGCACCGGCGACGTCGGCTCCATCACCCGCGACGGCTACCTCACCGTGCAGGACCGCGCGAAGGACGTCATCCGGTCCGGTGGCGAGTGGATCTACTCCGTGCAGCTGGAGAACCTGGTCATGGAGTCGCGCGAGGTCGTCGAGTGCGCCGTCATCGGCTTCCCCGACGAGAAGTGGGGCGAACGGCCGCTGGCCATCACCGTGCTCTACCCCGACGTCCCCGCCGACCGCGACCAGGCCGAGAAGCTCCGCGACGAACTGCGCCCCAAGCTGCCGAAGTGGATGCTGCCGGAATACTGGGCCTTCGTCGACCACATCGACAAGACGTCGGTGGACAAGTTCGACAAGAAGGACCTGCGGGCGCATCTGGCGGCCGGGGCGTTGGACATCATCAAACTCAAGGGCCCGGGCGAAAAATAAAGGGGCTTTGCGACGGTCCACGTGGGCCGTCGCAAAGCCCCGACGGAGGCCGGGCCGGAAGGGCCTAGCCTTCGACCTCGACCTGGACCGGGCCGGCGACCGTGAGTTCCATGACCTTGATGCCGGACTCGCGGGCCTCGTCGAGGACCTTGTCCGGCACCGCGCCGGTCGACAGCACCAGGCAGGTCGGCCCGGCACCCGACAGGAACGCGGCATAACCGCGGTTGCGCAGGCGGTTGACCCACTCCGCGGTCACCGGCAGGACCTCCGCGCGGTACGTCTGGTGCAGGCGGTCGCGGGTGCCCTCCCACAGCAACTCCGGGTGATTGGTCAGGGCGGTGACCATCACGGCGGCGCGGGAGACGTTGAAGCGGGCGTCGATGTGGCTGACGTCGCTGGGCAGCACCTGGCGCACGGCGTTGGTCGACGCGTGGAACGACGGCACCAGCGCGGTGGCGCGGATGTCCGGGTGCACGTCCAGGCCCACCGCACGGTACTGCGGGGCGGTGCGGCCGTCGACGGGCTTGTCCGTCCAGCTGACGACGGCCCCGCCGAGCACGGAGGCCGCGGCATTGTCCGGATGGCCCTCGAAGACCGAGGCCTCCTGGATCACCTGGTCGTCCGACAGCGGGAAACCGCACAGGCCGTTGGCCGCGGCGACGCCGGCGACCGCGGCGGCGGCCGAGGAACCCAGGCCGCGCGACTGCGGGATGGTGTTGTGGCACACGACCTTCAGGCCGGGCGCCTCCATCCCCGCGGCGCGCAGGCCGGCGCGGATGGCGCGGACGACCAGATGCGACTCGTTGGTCGGCAGCTCCTCGGCGCCCTCGCCGTGGATCTCCACCTCGACGCCGGACTCGGTGATCTCCACCTCGACGGTGTCGTGGATCGACAGGGCCAGGCCGAGGGTGTCGAAGCCCGGGCCCAGGTTCGCCGAGGAACCGGGCACCGTCACGCGGACCCTCTGGCCCGGCAGCAGTTCCTGCGCCATGGCTAGACGTCCATTCCCTCGATGCGGATCACCGAGTTGACCTCGAGGATCGCGTCCAGCTTGGACAGCGCGTCGACGGTCGCGGCGAGCTCCGACTCCTTGGCGCGGTGGGTGATGATCACCAGGCGCGCACCCGGGTTGGCGCCCTCCTGGCGGACCGTGCGCAGCGAAATGTGGTGATCGGCGAAGGTCTGGGCGATGTCCGCGAGGACGCCCAGGCGGTCGTCGACGTGGAGGTCGATGTGGTAGCGGGTGCGCACATCACCGAAGTCCAGGATCGGGAGGTTGGCGTAGGTCGAGTCGCCCGGGGCGCGGCCGCCGTGGACGATGTTGCGGGCGGCGGCGACGACGTCGCCGAGCACCGCCGACGCGGTCGGGTTGCCGCCGGCGCCGTTGCCGTACAGCATCAGCGAACCGGCGGCCTCCGCCTCGATGAACACGGCGTTGAAGGACTCGCGGACGGTGGCCAGCGGGTGGCGGCGCGGGATCAGCGCCGGGTACACGCGGGCGGACACGCCCTCCGTGCCGTTGTCGTCTGTCACGCGCTCGCAGGTGGCCAGCAGCTTGATGGTGCAGTCGGCGGCCTGGGCGGCGGCGATGTCCTCGGCGGTGATGGACGAGATGCCCTCGCAGTGGACGTCATCGGCGGTGACGCGGGTGTGGAACGCCAGCGACGACAGGATCGCGGCCTTCGAGGCGGCGTCGTGGCCCTCGACGTCGGCGGTCGGGTCGGCCTCGGCGTAACCCAGGCGGGTGGCCTCGGCCAGCATCTCGCCGTAGTCGGCGCCGGTGGAGTCCATGGCGTCGAGGATGAAGTTGGTGGTGCCGTTGACGATGCCGACGACCTTGTTCACCGTGTCGCCGGCCAGCGAGCGGCGCAGCGGGCCGACGATCGGGATGGCGGCGGCGACGGCGGCCTCGAAGAAGAGGTCGGCCCCGGAAGAATCGGCGGCGTCGGAAAGCTCGGCGCCGTGGGCGGCGACGAGGGCCTTGTTCGCGGTGACCACGGACTTGCCGGCGCGGAGGGCGGCGAGCACGACGCGGCGCGGGTAATCGATGCCGCCGATGACCTCGACCACCAGGTCGACGTCGTCGCGCTCGACCAGCGAGTACGCGTCATCGGTGATCAGCTCCGGATCGATGCCGGGGCGGGGCTTGGTCTTGTCGCTGACGGCGACGCCCTTGACCTCGATCGGGCCGCCGATGCGGCGCTCGAAATCCTCGGCCTTCTCGCCCAGCAGGCGCAGCACCTGCGTGCCGACGGTGCCGAGGCCGAGAATGGCCACGCCGACGGACTGCCCCTCGCCCTTGCCGGGGTTGAAGGTGGTCTCGTTGTTCGCGCTCATTGCTCTCCCGTGTGTGTTCGTCGCGTGTCCTAACCGGATTGGTACGCCGATCAGCCTACTGGTGGCCCCTCCCCCTCCGCCCGTCGGGTGAAGGGCGGGCCCGCCGTCCCCGACTTGCGGCGGGGCGGCGGGCATGTGGATTCTCAGCCCTCGAGGGCCAGGAAGTCCTCGATGGTCTCGCGCCGCATCATCGGCGTGACGGCGCCGTCGCGCACCGACACGATCGCGGGGCGGTTGAAGGCGTTGTACCGGCTCGACATCGCGTAGGTGTACGCGCCGGTGGCGGCCAGCGCCACCAGATCGCCGCGGCGGATGTCGTCGGGGTACTCCGCATCGCGGATCAGCACGTCGCCCGATTCGCAGTGGGATCCGACGATGCGCGTGGACGTCGCCGTGCCGTCGACGGTGCGGGACACCACGCGGGCGTCGTAAAGCGAGCCGTACAGGGCCGGGCGGATGTTGTCCGACATGCCGCCGTCGACGGACAGGTAGCGGCGGGAAACGCCCTCGTCGACGGTGACGTCCTTGACCGTGCCGACCTCGTACACCGTGACGGTGCCCGGGCCCGCGATGGCCCGGCCCGGCTCGACCAGCACCGACGGGGCCTCGATGCCCAGCTCGGCGGCCGTCTTGGCCACCGCGGTGAGCAGGTCGTGGGCGACCTCGTCGACGTCGAGCGGCTGCTCGTCCTCGGTGTAGGCGATGCCGTAACCGCCGCCGAGGTCGAGCTCCGGCAGGATCACGCCGAGCTCGTCGTGGATGCGCGAGTACAGCTCCAGGACGCGGTCGGCGGCGGCGGTGAAGCCCTGCGCGTCGAAGACCTGCGAGCCGACGTGGCAGTGCAGGCCGACGAGCTCGAGGTTCGCGGCCTTCACCGCGGCCTCGGCGGCGCGGTAGGCCGAACCGGATGCCAGCGAGAATCCGAACTTCTGGTCCTCGTGGCTGGTGGCGACGAACTCGTGCGTGTGGGCCTCGATGCCGGGCTTGACGCGGATCATCACGTGCTGGGCGCGGCCGACCTCGCCCGCGATGGCGTCGAGGCGCTCGAGCTCCTGGTCGCTGTCGAGCACGACGTGGCCGACGCCCTCGTCGACGCAGGCGCGCAGGAAGGCGTCGTCCTTGTTGTTGCCGTGCGCGGTGATCCGGGCGGCCGGGAAATCGGCCATCAGCGCGATGCGCAGCTCATTTTCGGAGGCCACGTCCAGCGACAGGCCCTCCTCCTCGACCCAACGGGCGATGGTGCGCGTCAAAAACGCCTTCGACGCGTAATGGACGTGCTCCGGGCCGCCGAACGCGCGGGCCATGTCGCGGCAGCGCGAACGGAAGTCGTCCTCGTCGACGACCATGACCGGGGTGCCGAAGCGCTCGGCGATGTCCGTCAGCGCCACGCCGGCGATGGACACGACGCCGTCTGCGCCGCGGGCGGCATTGCGGGGCCACACGTGGGCCGGCAGGCCGTTGAAGGTAGCGGCGGTGGCGGCGGGATTCTTGTCCGTCATGCGCTACATCCTCTCCGGGGCGGTGACGCCGAGCAGGCCCAGGGCGTTGGCCAGCGTCTGGCGCGTGGCCTCGGCCAGGCCCAGGCGGGCGGCGTGCAGCGGCTCTGCGGTCTCGCCGGCCTTGGGCAGGATCTGGCACGCGTCGTAGAAACGGTGGAACACGCCGGCGAGCTGCTCGGCGTAGCGGGCGACGCGGTGCGGCTCGCGCAGCTGCGCGGCGGCGGTGACCACGGCGGGGAACTCGCCGAGGGTGCGGATCAGCTCGCCCTCGCGATCGTGGACGAGCAGGCCGAAGTCGGCGCCCTCGGAGGTCACGCCCGCCTCGGCGGCGCGACGGGCGATGGAGCTGATGCGCGCGTGGCCGTACTGGACGTAGTACACCGGGTTGTCGTTGGACTGCGACGCCCACAGCGCCAGGTCGATGTCCAGCGAGGAGTCGACCGACGAACGGATCAGGGAGTAGCGGGCGGCGTCGATGCCGATGGCCTCCACCAGGTCGTCGAGGGTGATGACGGTGCCGGCGCGCTTGGACATGCGCACGGCCTCGCCGTCGCGCAGCAGGTTGACCATCTGGCCGATGAGCACCTCGACGGCGTCGGCGTCGTAGCCCAGCGCCGCCGCGGCGGCCTTCAGGCGGGCGATGTAACCGTGGTGGTCGGCGCCGAGCATGTAGATGCACAGGTCGAAGCCGCGGTCGAACTTGTCCTTCGCGTAGGCGATGTCGCCGGCGATGTAGGCGGCGTTGCCGTCCGACTTGATGACCACGCGGTCCTTGTCGTCGCCGTAGTCGGTCGACTTCAGCCACCACGCGCCGTCGTGCTCGTAGAGCTTGCCGTCGTTCTTCAGCTGCGCCACGGCCGACTCGACGGCCCCGGACTCGAACAGCGAATTCTCGTGGAAGTAGACGTCGAAGTCGGTGCCGAATTCATGCAGGGACTCGCGGATGTGGGCGAACATCAGCTCCACGCCGGTGGCGCGGAAGGTCTCCTGCACCTCGGCGTCGGTGCCGGAGAGCACGTCGGGGTTCTTCTCGATGACCTGCGCGGCGATGTCGGCGATGTAGCCGCCGCCGTAGCCGTCCTCCGGCGTCGGCTCGCCCTTGGCGGCGGCGACGAGGGAGCGGGCGAAGCGGTTGATCTGCTCGCCGTGGTCGTTGAAGTAGTACTCGCGGGTCACCTGCGCGCCACGGGCCGACAGCACGCGGCCCAGCGCGTCGCCGACGGCCGCCCAGCGGGTGCCGCCCAAGTGGATCGGGCCGGTGGGGTTGGCGGAGACGAACTCCAGGTTGACCTTGGTGCCGGCGTAATCGTCGCCATGGCCCCACTTCTCGCCGGCGGCGAGGATCTCCGAGACGATCTTGCCCTGCGCCGCCGAGCCCAGGCGGATGTTGATGAAGCCCGGGCCCGCCACCGACGCCTCGTCGATGCCGTCGGTCGCGGCGAGCTTGTCCACCAGCCAGCCGGCGACGTCGCGCGGCTTCGCTCCGGCGCGACCGGCGGCCTGCATGGCCACGTTGGTGGCGTAATCGCCGTGCTCCGGGTTGCGGGGGCGCTCGACGACGACGTCGTCGGGAAGCACCGACGGGTCCAGGTCGTTTTCGGTGAAGACGTCGACGGCGAGGCCGCGGATCAGGGCGGCGAGTTCGGCTGGAGTCATGGTTGCACATCCTAGCGGGTGCGCCGGACCTCGCTTTACGACGGTCGAACGTCCCCGAACACCGCTCTTTGAATCGTTTCCGACGTTACTTTCCGGGCGTAGACTCGGCCCCGAATCAGCCCACCACCCCAGGAGCCCACATGAAGGTCGCGCTTTTCGCCACCTGCGTCGGCGACGTGATGTTCCCCTCCGCGGTCCAGGCCACGGCCGCGGTCCTCACCCGCCTCGGCTGCGACGTCGTCTTCCCCGAGAAGCAGACGTGTTGCGGTCAGATGCACGTCAACACCGGATACCAGGAAGAGGCGCTGCCGCAGATCGACACCTACGCGGACGCCTTCTCCGATCCGTCCATCGATTACGTGGTCGCCCCGTCCGGCTCCTGCGCCGGCGCCGTGCGCCACCAGCACCCCATGATCGCCTCGCGCTTCGGCACCGCCGCCCAGGCCGCGGTGGCCAAGACCTGCGCGAACAAGACGCTGGACCTCTCGGAGTTCATCGTCGACGTCGCCGGCGTCACCGACGTCGGGGCCTACTTCCCCCACCGGGTGACGTACCACTCCACGTGCCACAGCCTGCGCGTCCTCCACGTCGGCGACCGGCCGCTGAAGCTGCTGCGCGCCGTCGAGGGCATCGACCTGGTCGATCTGCCCGGCGCCGAGGAATGCTGCGGCTTCGGCGGCACCTTCAGCGTCAAGAACGCCGAAACCTCTGCGGCGATGGTCGCCGACAAGGTCGTGGCCGTCGAGTCCACCGGCGCGGAGTTCGTCACCGCCGGCGACGCCTCCTGCCTGCTCAACATCGGCGGCTCGCTGCTCAAGCGCGACGGCCACGCTCGGGCACTGCACATCGCCGAGATCCTGGCGTCCACCCGCCGCCACCCGTTCGAGGCCGGACTGGACGCACCGCGGGACGTCGCAAAGCAGGGCGTCGCAAAGCGGAACGGGGAAAACCGATGAGCCCCGTGAACCTGGGCCTGCCCACTCCCCCGCGTGCACCGGCCGGCGTCGGCCACCTGCGCGGCGACGAGGGCTTCACCGCCGCCGCCCACCACGAGCTGCGCAACGGCCAGCTGCGCTCGAACCTGCGCAACGCCACCCACACCATCCGCGCCAAGCGCGCCCACGTCGTCGGCGAAAAGCCCGACTGGGAGCAGCTGCGGCTGGCCGGATCGGCGATCAAACGCGACGTCATGGCGCGGCTGCCGGAACTGCTCGAGCAGTTCGAGGCCGCCGTCACCGCCCGCGGCGGCCACGTGCACTGGGCGCGCGATGCGGCGGAGGCCAACCGCATCGTCACCGACCTGGTGCGAGCCACCGGCGAAACCGACGTGATCAAGGTCAAGTCGATGGCGACGCAGGAAATCGGGCTCAACGAGGCGCTGGCCGACGCGGGCATCTCCGCCCGCGAAACGGACCTGGCCGAATTGATCGTGCAGCTCGGCGACGACAAGCCGTCGCACATCCTCGTGCCCGCCATCCACCGCAACCGCGACGAGATCCGCGACATCTTCCGCCGCGGCATCCCCGGCGTCGACCCGGACCTGGGCAACGAACCGGCGGAGCTGGCGGAGGCGTCGAGGCGGTTCCTGCGCGACCAGTTCATGTCCGCGAAGGTCGCCATCTCCGGCGCGAACTTCGGCGTCGCCGAAACAGGCACCGTCACCGTGGTCGAATCCGAGGGCAACGGCCGCATGTGCCTGACGCTTCCGGAGACGCTGATCACGGTGATGGGCATCGAGAAGCTGCTGCCCCGGTTCGAGGACCTGGAGGTGTTCCTGCAGCTGCTGCCGCGGTCGTCGACCGGCGAGCGCATGAACCCGTACACCTCGATGTGGACCGGCGTCACCGACGGCGACGGCCCGACCGAGTTCCACATCGTGCTGCTGGACAACGGCCGCACCGCCACGCTGGCCGACCCCATCGGCCGCGAGGCGCTCAAATGCATCCGCTGTTCGGCGTGCCTGAACATCTGCCCCGTCTACGAGCGCGCCGGCGGCCACGCCTACGGCTCGACGTACCCCGGGCCGATCGGCGCGATCCTGTCCCCGCAGCTGACGGGCATGGATTCGGCGAAGGACCCCAACGCCTCGCTGCCCTACGCGTCGTCGCTGTGCGGCGCGTGCTTCGAGGTGTGCCCGGTGCGCATCGACATCCCGGCCGCCCTGCTGGAGCTGCGCCACCAGAAGGTCCGCGACCACCGCCCACCGGTGGAGGGCAAGCTCTTCGGCTTGATGGGCTGGGTCATGGGCGGGTCGCGCCTGTGGGACATGACCGTGCGGTCGGCGTCGCTGGCCCGCGTGCTGGGGCTGCGCGACGGCGAGATCCACAAGCTGCCCCTGTTCCTGTCCGGCTGGTCCGACGCCCGCGACACCCCGGTGCCGCCGAAGAAGCCCTTCCGGGCGTGGTGGGGCTCGGATGCGGCCAGAACCAGGCTTGACGACGAAGCCGCGCACCGGATCCCGTCCAGGATCACCGGCGGCGCGGGCATGGAGGAGGACCGATGAACGCCAAAGATTCGGGCGCTGCGGGCGCGGGCGGTGTCGCAAAGCAGGAGATCCTGCGGCGCATCCGTGAGGCTCATGCCAGGTCCGCGGCCGAGCACGTGATTTCGGAGGGCGCCGGCATCGACGAAGGTGCCGCCGACCAGCCGTACCCGGTCCCGCGCGATTACATCCGCGGCCGGAGCACGCCGGGTGCGCAGCTGGTCGACCTGCTCGTCGATCGCCTGGAGGACTACAAGGCGCAGGTCGTGCGGTGTTCGGCGTCCGCCGGCGGCGCCGACGGCATCGGCGCGGCGGTGGCGAAGGTGCTGGCCGACCACGGCGTCGGCCGCGTCGGCATCCCCGGCGGGTTGGACGAGGCATGGCTGGGCGACTTCGGCGCCGACTCCGGCGAGATCGTCGTCGATGATCCGGCGGTCTTCGCCGCCCGCGAGTTGGACGTGCTGGACGGCATCGTGACGTCGTCGGCCGTGACCGCCGCGGAGACCGGCACGATCTTCCTCGACGGCTCCCCCGTCTGCGGCCGGCGTGCGCTGACGCTGGTGCCGGACCTGCACGTGTGCGTGGTGCCAGTCGACACGATCGTCGACGGCGTGCCCGAGGCCATCGCGCGGCTGGACCCCACCGCCCCGATCACCATGATCTCCGGGCCATCGGCGACGTCCGACATCGAGCTCAACCGCGTCGAGGGCGTCCACGGCCCGCGAACGCTGGTGGTCGTCATCGCGGGATAGGCGGGACGCCGCACGCGACGGCACCCGGACACGAAAAAGTCCCGCACCAGATGGTGCGGGACTTGTTTTCGTGCCCCCGATAGGAGTCGAACCTACGACCTTCGGTACCGGAAACCGGTGCTCTATCCACTGAGCTACGGAGGCGTGCGCCCTTGCGGGCAACGTTCGATACTTTAGCACCGCCCCGGCACGAACAACGAAAGGGCCGGTCGTTCGCGTCGAATCCCAGACGGTTACTTACACAATCCTTGCCGGAATCTCCGACGAATCCCCGCCGAAATCCCCACTCCTCCGGTATCCCTACGCTTCCGGGATGACCAGCCACGCGCCCAAGTACAGGATCAGGGCCAGCGGCGCGACGGTCAACGCAAGGACGGCGAAGATCACGCGCAGCGCGGTGCCGCTGAAGCCGGTGGCCTCCTCGATGCCGCCGCACACGCCGGCGACCCACTTGTTGGAGTGGCTGCGCCGCACGGGTCGGCCCGCCATCCGGTCGATGGATGCCGACACCTTCTGCTGGTTGAAAAGTCCGTTCTTGTCCATGTTCGCCATGCCCCCGTTATACGGGAACACGGCATTCACCGCCGGGCGGGGCCTGCGCCGGGAAAGTACTACAGCAGCTTCGAACCGTTGCCCTGCTCGGCGTGGTTCATGATCGTCGTGAAGCAGCGGGTCATGTGGGCGAGGTCGTCGTCGGAAAGCTGCTCGAAGACCTCCGACCGGACGGTGCCGACGTAATCCGGCGCCGCCTCCGCGAACACGTGGCGGCCGACGCCGGTCAGGGCCACCGTGTAGTCGGCGTCCGGGTCGGCGCCCGGATCCTCGACGCTGATGACGCCGCGCTTTTCCATGCGCGAGGTGTGCAGCAGCGCGCGCGGGTGATTCCACTTCAGGCGACGGCACAGCTCGTCGACGTGCATGACGCCGTCCTCGGTTTCGCTCAGCGCGATGAGCACCGTGAAGTCGCCGAACGTCAGCCCCGTGCGCTCGCGCAGCGTCGCCTCGATGTTGCGCTCCACGCTGCGGAAGGTGGACACGAGCATCTGCCAGAACTGCTGCTCGTCGTCGGTGAGCCAGTCATAGTCGTTCAAGGGGGCGTTCATGGGGACAAGGCTAACGGGGATACCGCCCGCGGGCGTAGTCGAGACGCCGCGCGGCGGGGTTGGCGGGGGTTGGCAAGGGCCGGCGGGCGCCGGTTACGCGATCGTCTCGCCGCGGAAATCCTCGGCGGCGGCGGAAATGGCGCGCATGGCCGTCAGAGCAGCGTCGCGGTCGAGGCCCGGGATCGAGTCGAGTTCGTCGAAGACGATGCGGCGGATCATGCGGACGTGATCCGGGGCGGCGCGCTCGATGACCTCGCGGCCGTGCGCGGTCAGTTCGACGTCGATGCCGCGGGAATCGTTGGCGCAGCGCAGCTTGGTCACCAGGCCGCGCTTTTCCATGCGGGTGATCTGGTGCGACATGCGGCTGCGGTCCCACTTCAGGCCCTCGCACAGTTCGCGCATGCGCACCGTGCCCCCCTCCGCTTCGGAGAGCTGGACCAGCACGGAAAAGTCCGCGCTGGAAATCTCCTCGGTGGTGAGCAGGCGCGTGTCCATCGCGCGCTCGACTGCCTTTGCGGCGCCCATCATCGCCCGCCAAAGAGTTTGCTCGTCGTCATTGAGCCACGGAACTTCCTGCTGCATGTCGCTCACGCTACCCCAATGACCACGTGTTTCACCAAAATCCGGAAAGTTGTTGACACGTCATCCAGGCGTCGCTACAGTGTTCATTGTTGATACGGCAACTAGCCGCCGGGCGTGATCCGTGCAATCGTGCACGTGTCCCCCGGAAACGTTGAAAGGACTCTTCCCATGGCTCTCTCCCCCAACTTCGCCGGCACCTGGGACATCGACCCGTCGCACTCGCAGCTCGGCTTCATGGTCCGCCACGCGATGGTCACCAAGACCCGCGGCCAGTTCACCGACTACGCCGGTTCCTTCACCATCGATCCGGAGAACGTCAACAACGCCGCCAACGTCGTCATCCAGGCCACGTCCATCGACACCGGCAACGCCGACCGTGACGGCCACGTCCGCACCGGCGATTTCTTCGAGGTCGAGAAGTACCCGGAGATCACCTTCGTCGCCACCGACGCCAAGGTCACCGGCGACAACGAGGGCGTCCTGACCGGCGACCTGACCATCAAGGGCGTCACCAAGTCCATCGATCTCGACGTCGAGTTCGAGGGCACCAACGTCGACGCCTACGACCTGGAGCGCATCGGCCTGACCGCCTCGGGCTCCATCAACCGCAAGGACTTCGGCGTCGACTGGCAGGCCCCGCTGAACTCCGGCGTCATGGTCTCCGACAAGGTCGTCCTGGAGATCGAGATCTCCGCCGTCAAGGCCCAGTAGTTCCGGCTTTCGGCTGACTCGTTCGGCGAAGGGCAGCGTCTCCCTTTGCTTGACGACGGGGCGTCCCCACCGATTCGGTGGGGACGCCCCTTTTTCGTCGTCGCATGCACGCCGGCCGCGACGGCGCGCCCGCGTTGACGTCATAAGCGCAGGCGTCGGGCGCTTACACCGGCCTCGCCACGCCCTCACAGGTGTCAGTCGTCTGTGCGCAACAGTTCTGCCATGTCCAGGCGGTGACTGCCGCCGATCCGGGAGAACCGTTCCGGGTAACAGGTCAGCACCAGGATCTGGCTGTCCTCTCCGGCGCGGGCGAAGGCGTTGTTCATCTTCCGCAGGCGATCCGGGTCGGAGTAGCCCAGCGCATCGTCGATGATCACCGGCGCACCGCCTTCGCCGTCCATGACGCCGGCGACGGCCAGGCGCAGCAGCACGTCGATCTGCTCCTGGGCACCTCCGGAAAGCGCATCGAATTCGAAGGTGCCGGAGGCGTTGGACCGCGACTTCACCGCCATGCCCTCGTCGAGCTCGAACGTGGTGCTGTGCCCGAAGACCGCGCCGCCGTACTGCGCCAGCTTCTGCAGCAGCGGCTCGCCGATGGTCCGGCGGGTCTCCTTGCGGGCGGCCTCAAGGGTCTCGTACAGCAGCTTCGCCGCCGCGGCCCGCCGATTGATCGACTCCAGTTCGCGGCGCAGGCGGGTGCGCTCCGCGTCGGCTTCGGCCAGCTCCTCGTTGACGCCGGAGACGGACTTGAGCTCGCCGGTCAGCCCGCCCCGGCGGACGCGCAACTTCATCTGCTCGTCGCGCAGTCCTTCCAAGTACGACTCGGCCCCGATCAGTGACGCGTCGGCATCTTCGGCGCCGCGCTCGACCAATGCCTCGCGGGCACGGTCGGCCGCGACCCGGGCATCGGCGAACGTGGCCTCGGCACCCGCCAACCGCTCGGCGAGGTCCTCGTCGTTCTCGCGTGCGCGGGCTTCGGTCAGGGCGTCGACCGCCCGGCGGACGTCTTCGACCCTGGCGTGCTCATCGGCCTGCTTCCGGTGCAATTCGTGGCGGGCCGGGCGGGCGCTCATCGACTGCGCCGCTTGCATGGCGGCCTCGTACTCGACGCCCGCGGTGCGCTCGGCCTCCCGCGCGTCGTCGAGGATGCGCTGCGCCTCGGCCTCGTCGTCGGGCAAATCGGAGGCAACGAAGGCGGCGTCGGAGGAGGCGGCCACACCGTCGCCAGTGCCGTCGTCCGTGCCAGTGGGGCCGTCATCACCATCGCCGTCACCATTGCCTGACCAACCGGCGATCATGTCGGCGCGGATGCCCGGGTAGGCCTCGACGTCGGCGTCGAGCCCCACGCGCGCGTCCTGCATCTCGCCGAGATCGCGGTTGCTCAGTTCGGCGTCGAGGCGGGTGCGGGCGATTTCCAACTCGGATTCGACGGCCGCGCGCGCCTTCGCCTTTTCTTCCGCCCGCTTGACGGAGCTGACCCCCAGGTCCGACAGGATGTCGTCGAGCTTCTCCTTCGCCAGCGCCGCCCGGCCCGAGTACTCGCCGGCCCCGTCACCCGGGGTGACGGTGACGGTGACCTCGCCTACCCGCACGCTCGTCGGCGCGGTGACGGCACGGGTGACGGCCTGCTCGCCGACCTCCACGTCCTCCCCGTCCACAGACACCGTCGCCGCGGTCGCGGCCCTGACACTCAATTCCGACGACGACGCCTCCAGCACCGTCGTCGCCGTACGCCATTCGTTTTCCGCGTCATAGGCCCGCTTGGCGTCGTCGGCGGTGATGCGGTGCTCGGCGAGCTTGCGCCGCTTGACCTTGACCACCTCGTCGAGCTCGCGGACCCGCTCGAGGACCTCGTCGAGTTCGGCGAGCTTGCGGACGTTCACGCAATGCGCCAGATCCGTGTCCGCCACATGCAGCAGCCGACGTGCCCGGTCCCGCTTCGCCCGCGTCCGGACCACCGTCGCCTCGATCGCGTCGACGTCCCGTGCCTCCGCCGCCGCGGCCTCGCGCAGCGGCACCAGCTCCGCGACGACCGCATCCAAAGCCGTCTGGGCCTGCTTCTCCTGCGCGATCAGCTCGGCGCGCGCGTCCTGCGCCGAGCGGGCGTTGTTCAGCTCCACCGTCGCCAACGTCACTGCATCGTCGGCCTTCGACTTGGCGTGATGGAATTCCTTGAGCTCCGCCACCGTCGCGCGCCACGACGCAACCTCGGCTTCCGCCGCCGGCAGATCCGATTCGAGCTCGGCCCGACGCCGATCGTTCTTCTTCGCCTCGTCGACCAAGTCGCGCACTTCCTCCACGCGCGCGGACGCCGCGGCGTAGCGGGCATCGGCGGCCTCCACCGCCGCGGCCGCCTCCTTCAGAGAGGATTTCTCCTTGCCCTGCGCCGTGTAATACAGCGCACGCTCCGCCAGCGCCGCCTCGACGATGGACTTCTGCTCGTCGGTTTCCGCCGATCCGCCGGACGCCTCCTGCAGGGCCGCCGTCACCTGCGCGTACGCACCCATTTGCAGTGCCTTCTGCTCGGTGCCCTGGCGGGCCACGAACGCGTTCCACAGGTCGCGCGTGCCCTCGCCGCGGGTCAGCTCGTTGAGCCACTGCTGCGCGGCGTCGCCCGCCAGCTGCTTGGGTGCCGGTTCCGCCACCGAAATCTCGGTCAGAGTGGCGTTGCGGTTGCCCGCGAACACCTTGCGCATGGTGAACCGCGTCCCGCCCAGCGTCATGTCCAGCGTCACGTCCGGGAACGCGTCGCGGTTGTTCGGCCGCAGGGCCTTGACTTCCTTGCGGTCGGACTTCGCGGGCCAGGTCAACGCCACGTGGATCGCTTCGGCGATGGTGGACTTGCCCATCTCGTTGTCGCCGGCGATGACGATCACGCCGCGGTCCGGCAGCTCGTCGGCCACCAGATGCTCGATGCCGCGGACGTTCTTCAGCTCGATCGAATGCAGTTTCATGGTCCGCCCCTACTTCCCGGTCCCGGCCAAACGCGCCAACAGCCCCAGGGCATCGGCCGCCGCCCGGCGATCCTCATCCGCCAACGCCCCGTCCGCCGTCCGCGCCTTCAACTGCTCCGCGGCGTCGAGCGGGAATCCGTTGAGCCCCAGCGACGTGATGTCGCCGTCCTCCGGCACCACGGTGACCTCGCTGCCGCTGCCCCGGCGGTACAGCGCGGCGAACGACGGGGCGATCTCCTCCATGCCCCGCTTCAACTCCGCCGAGCCGATGAGATTGAGCGTCCCGCGCAACGAATACTTCACGCACGTCCGGGACTTGTCGGTGAGCATCCGCAGCTCGTCCAACCACGCCCGCGCATCCTCGACCCCGGCGAAATCGCGCTCCATGGCCCGGAAGTTCCACTGGCCGATGTGCGCCACCTCCACCAACGGCTCCGCATCCGGCGAGGCGTCGACGACCAGGACGTTGCCGGAATGCCTCTCCTTGTCGTCGTAATCCGTCGTTTCGGGCGACCCGGAAAACCACATCCGCCCGGCGTCGTCGAGCTGCTGCGTCGAGTGGGAATCGCCCACGGCCACGTAATGCACGGCACGCTTGCCGACGGCCTCCGCCACCGCATCCAGCGACAGCGTCTCCCCCACCTCCGCGCCGAATCCCGCGACCTGGCCGTGCGCGACGGCGATGCGCACCCCGGCGGTGGGCTCCAGCCCCGCCAGCGCCTCGGCGAGCACATCCGTATCCGGGGCCCTGCTGGTCAGCGGCGCCCCGACGATCTCCACTCCCGGGCGCACCTCCACCGGTTCCGAATCGCGCAGGACGTGGACGCCCTTCTGCGCCACCTCGTCGAACACGCGGCGGTGGTAGATCGACGTCGCATCCAGCGCGTCATGATTGCCCGGCAGCAAATACACCGGGACGGGCAGCTCTCGGATCACGTCCAGCGCACGCTGGAAATCGCGTTCCGGCAAAGTGTTTGACTCGAAGACGTCGCCGGCCACGACGATGAACTCCGCGCCCCGCTCCTGCGCCAGCCGCCCCAGCCGCCGCACGGCCTCGAGGCGATCCGCCGAATACCTGGCCTGCGCCTCGCCGTCGCCCTCCCTGAGAAACCACCGCGTCATGCCCAACTGCCAGTCCGACGTGTGCAGGAACCGCACCGCCGACCCGTCCGCCGCCCGCGAATCCCGCTGCTCATCCATGCCCCGATTCCTATCAGAGCCCCCGGATCACCGCCGGGCGAAACACCCCCGGCGCGCCATCACGCCCGGGTCACTCCGCATCGTCGTCGAACGAGGCCGCCACCATGCCGTCGTCGTCTTCGCCGCGCCGTCGCTCCGGACCATCGTCGAGATCGACGTCATCGAAGGACGGCGGCGACGTCAGATGGTCCCAGCAGTCCTCCAGGTCGGCGACGGCGCGCAGGGTTTCCACCGACAGCACCGTCGTCGACCGCAGCGCCGCGTGCAGCAGCGTCGGGTCGGTGTCACGCAGCACCACCATGGTCTCCGGGTTCGGGATCTCGATCGCCGGCAGGTCCGTCCCCCAGAAATCCTGCTCCACGATTTCGAGCACCGGATCCTCGGTCCGCGGCCCCGTCGGCCTGCGCACCGGGCCGCGCGCCGCACCGTCGCCGTCGCGCCCCGTCGCCCGCGCCGCAGCCTCGGCGACGAGCCCGGCCAGTTTGTGCCGCGCCTCGAGCACCCCGAGCCCCCGCAGCTCCAGCGCGTTGAGAGGCTCGGCGTCGATCGCCCGCGCCGCCGATGCGGCCACCGCCACCGCGTGCTTGCACACCAGCGTCGCATCAGGGCACGAGCACCGGCACGTCGGCGCCTCGTCACCGGCCAGCAGCAGCTGGTCGAGCTGCTTGCCCGGCAGATTGCCCTTCTCCAGGTCATCGGCCGCGCCGGTGGTGCCCGCCAGCCACCGCAGCAGCCCGTCGGCCACTCCGGCGTCGCGGTACGGAAACTTGATCACCACGGTGAACGGCTCGATCTGGCTGCCGCGGACCTCTCCGACGATCTGCCCGTCGACCATGCGGAAGCCCAGCACGTTGCCGTCGCGGAAGTACGCCTCGCCCCGCCCGCGGCGGCCTTCTTCGGCCCGGTCCGCGACGGAGTCGTAGACCCTGCGCGCGATCTCGGTGCGGGGACGGACGACCTTGCCGCCTGCTTTGCGACGATGCGCCGCACCCTTCTTCCCGCGTGCCCCGCGCGTCCCGCCGCGAGCATCGCCGCGGCCGCCGAAGTCCGCGTAGATGACGTTGTCGCCCCAAGTCACATCACCGTTGGCCATCGTCGCCCTCCTGCTTCATCCCGGGTGCACGGCGGCCGCGCTTCTTCGTGCCGGAGCCCGCATCACCATCGGCACGGCGGCGCTCGCCGAAGGCGATGACATCCGCGAGCTGATCGGGACCGGTGTCGCCGACGCCGGACTTTCGCTTCCGGGAATCGCGCGCCCACTCGTCTTCCACGGTGTGCCCGGCGTCGGAGGCCTCGCGGGCCCGGCGCGAGCGCTCGTCGTCAAGCTTCCACAGACGGTGGAGCTCGTCCAGGCCCATCTCGGTCAACCACGCCTCGCCGGTGGGCATCACCGCCCGCGCCAGATCGACCTTGCCGGCGATGACCTGGTCGATGCGCTCCTCGATGGTCCCCTTGGCCACGAGCTTGTGCACCTGCACGTCACGGCGCTGCCCGATGCGGTAGGCGCGGTCGGTCGCTTGGTCCTCCACCGCCGGATTCCACCAACGGTCGACGTGGACCACGTGATTGGCCGCCGTCAGATTCAGGCCCGTGCCGCCGGCCTTGAGGCTGAGCACCATCACCGGCGGCCCATCCGGCGCGTTGAACTCCGTGACCATCCGCTGCCGCGCCGCCCGCGAAACTCCGCCGTGCAAAAACGGGATGTCCACGCCCAAACGGTCGGCCAACCACGGCTGGAGCATCGACCCGAAGGCCGTGTACTGGGTGAACACCAGAACCCGCTCGCCGTCGAGCACCGCGGCGTCGACGATGCGCTCCAGCTCCGCGACCTTCCCCGACCGGTGCCTGCCCTTGTTCAGCAGCGGAGACCCGTCGGACTGGAAATGCGCCGGGTGATTGCAGATCTGCTTGAGCTTGGTGATGCCCTGCAGCACCAGCGCCCGCCTCTTCATCCCCTTTGCCGCATCGACCTCGCGCTCCAGCTCGTCGATCCAGCCCTTGTACAGCAGGGCCTGCTCGGCGGTCAGCGGCACCAGCGCGATGTTCTCGTCCTTCTCCGGCAGATCGTCGAGGATGCCCGGGTCGGTCTTCATGCGCCGCAGGATGAACGGCGCGGTGATCTGCCGCAGCTCCGCGGCCCGCTCGACGTTGCCGTCACGCTCGATGGGAGCGGCGAACCGCGACCGGAACGACCGCGCCGATCCCAGCATGTTGCGGTTGCAAAAATCCATGATCGCCCGCAGCTCGCCCAGGTTGTTCTCCACCGGCGTGCCCGTCAGCGCGATCCGCTGCCGCGCGGGCAGCGACCGCACCGCCCGCGACGCCGCGGTATTCGGATTCTTCACCGCCTGCGCCTCGTCGAGGATCACGTGATCCCACTGCACCGCGCCCCACTCGCCCGGATCGCGCGCTACGACGCCATACGTGGTCACCACCAGATCCGCGCCCTCGGCGACGCGCTTGAGTTCCTCACCCCGCGGCCGGTTGCCCCCATGGAGCACCTTCACCTTCAAATCCGGCGTGAACTTCGCCGCTTCCGCGGCCCAGTTGGACACCACGGACATGGGTGCGATCAGCAGGGTCGGGTACCGCTTGACGACGCCGTCCAGCGCCCGCACCGAGTCACCGCCGGCCTCGAGAGCGGCGTCGAGTTCTTCGCGGGCGGCGCGATCGCCGTCGGTTTCGGCGGCCGGACGGCCATTCTTCTCGTGCAACAGCAGCGCCAGGATCTGGATGGTCTTGCCCAGGCCCATGTCGTCGGCCAAGATCACCCCGAAACCGGCAGAGGACATCCACGCCAACCAGTCCAGGCCCCGGCGCTGGTATTCGCGCAGCTCGCCGACGAAACCGTCGGGCACGGGAACGCGGGGGCCGTGGAAGCCGGCGGCGGCATCGCCCGGCGCGGCATCCCCGCCGGCCGCGTTTTCGTCGCCCGAGCCCTCATCTGCCGCGCGCTTGCCATCGGCGTCATCGTCGAAGACGGCGCGCGCCCACCCGCGGGCGTCGACGTCGACGGGCACCGGAGCCTGCGCCACCGCACCATCGGCGAAGTGGATCTCGCTCAGCGCCGCCGACCCCTTGCCCGTGGCTTCGCCCGCCTTGGTCTGCTCCTCGAGGAACTTCAGCGCTTTGCGCGTCGCCTCCGGATCCGCCGCGACCCAACTGTCGCGCAGGCGCACCAGGCCGGACCCGGATTCGGACAGGCGCCGGACCTCGTCGTCGGAAAGCTCCTCGTCCCCCAGCGTCAGCTTCCACTTGTAATCCACCAGCTGGTCGAACCCGACGCGGGCCTCCGTCGCACCGCGCACCGAACCGGTCGGCTGATCGTCGCGGGGGCTGACCTCCAGCCGCAGCGCCGGCTGCGCCGTCATCCACGCCCGCGGCAGCATCACGGCGATGCCGGCTTCGCGGAGCTTGTCCACGCCCTCGGCCACCAACGCCACGACCTGGTCGGGGGTCAGCAGCAGATCCAGGCCCTCGCCGGCCGACGCCGCGTCGCGGAACGGCGGGAACACCTTCTGCGCCAACTCCAGCTGCGGACGCAGCTGCGTGAGCACCGAACCACGGCACATCGCCGGATCCAACCGCTCCGGGGCGTCCACCCCGATGCGGTAGTGCATGCGCAACGGCCAGGACAAGCCCTCATCGCCCGACGCTCCACCGGCGCCATCCGCACCGCCTTCCCCGCCCCTGTTGCGCACGATGTCGATGACGCGGCTGGGCTCGGGATCCTCGAAATCCTCGGGTTCCTCCACGACCAGCAGCAGTCGCACGTCCTCGCCCGTCGCCGACGCCCGCCACTGCGCCAGATCCGCGGCCGCATCCGCCGACGCCCGGCGCAACGGCTCCGAATCCAACAGCGACCGCACGAACGCCTGCCGGCCCTTCGGCGGCTCCGGCAGATCCGCCAGCAACGCATTGACCGTCCAATGGAACAGCCGCCCGATCAGGTCGTCGAGCATCCCCTTGCCGCCGTTGACCACCAGCACCGGCGGGGTGCGCTGCGCGACCTGCGCCCGCCACGACGATTCCTTCAGACCATCCGGCAACCGCCACTGCGGCCACCACCGGCCCTCCTCCCACGTCACCGCCACCAGCGCGCGACCCGACCGGGCCCACCGCTCCATGGATTCCTGGACGCGGATGAGAAACCGCAGATCCGGGGCGATCGCCCGATCATCGGCGTCGCCCCGCAGGGACTCCAGCACCGTCACCGCACGCTCCGGGACGAACGTCCACGTCGGCAGAACATGGCGCACCTTCCGCCCCTTCGGCGTGCGCAACTCCACCTCCGGCCGCCCGCGCGGCACCGACGCCAGCACCGCCGCGGCCGCGCCGGGAAGGGCCGCCCGTGCGCCGTCGTCAAGCCCCGCCAGCACCCGGTGCCCGTCCACGCGCTCCAACCACAGATGCAACCCGGAGTCGGGGATCCACAAACCGTGGAGCACATGAGTGGCCGAAGACATGCCCCGATCATGCCACCCGCGCCGGATCGCACCGGACGGCACCGGGCCGCGGATGTTCGGAAGACCCCGGCGCGGCGAGGCCGGGCATCCCCCGAAAGCATGGGCCACGCCACATTGTTATGGAGTCGTTATCCGCCCCGCTCACAGGTCACATTAAGGTTCAAGGGACCACCGAAAACCGGAAATACCCAGGTCACCGTTTTGCGCGCCCAACCCCGACCATGAAAACGTCGATTGGTCACTCGCACGAACGTAGCCTTGATTCCCCACACCAGAAGGAGTGGAACACTTGGAAGCGACGACCTGGTATCTCATCGCCATCGTCATCTACCTGGCCCTGATGCTGTACATCGGGTACGCCGCGTACCGGAAGACCACCGAGTACGACGACTACATGCTCGCCGGCCGCGGCCTGCACCCGTTCGTCGCGGCACTGTCCGCCGGCGCCTCCGACATGTCGGGCTGGCTGCTGATGGGCCTGCCCGGCGCGATCTACCTGTCCGGCCTCAACCAGACGTGGATCGCCATCGGCCTGTGCGTCGGCGCCTGGGCGAACTGGAAGCTCACCGCGCCACGCCTGCGGGCGTACACGAAGGTGGCGAAGAACTCGATCACCATCCCGTCTTTCCTGGAGAACCGCCTGGAAGACAAGACCAAGATCCTGCGCGTCGCGTCGGGCATCATCATCCTGGTCTTCTTCACCTTCTACGTCTCCTCCGGCATGGTCGCCGGCGGACGCTACTGGGAGTCGACGTTCGGCGGCGACTACATGGTCGGCCTGCTGATCGTCTCCGGCGTGACGCTGCTGTACACGCTCTTCGGCGGCTTCCTGGCCGTGTCCTACACCGACGCGGTGCAGGGCATCATCATGTTCCTGGCGCTGATCATCGTGCCCATCGTCGCGATGTTTACGCTGACGTCCAACGGCGAGCCGGTCTCCGACATGTTCTCCTTCGCCGCCGAGAACGCCTACGCGGGCTCCGAGGGCGCGCCGGTGGAGGGCTTCTTCAACCCCTTCACGGGCATCCCGCTGATCACCGCCATCGGCCTGTTCGGTTGGGGCCTGGGCTACTTCGGCCAGCCGCACATCATCGTGCGCTTCATGGCGCTGCGCTCCCCCTCCGACGCCGTCGCCGGCCGCCGCTACGGCGTGACGTGGCAGGTCATCTGCATGCTCGGCGCCACGCTGGTGGCCATCGTGTCCACGGTGTTCTTCGCCCGTAACCCGGAGGCGTCGATCACCGACACGAACGCCTACGAGACCATCTTCCTGGATCTGACCCGCGTCATCTTCCACCCGCTGGTCGCCGGCCTGATCCTGACGGCCGTGCTGGCGGCGATCATGTCGACCATTTCGTCGCAGCTGCTGGTGTCGTCGTCCGCGCTGATCGAGGATCTGTACCGCGGCGTGGTCAACAAGAACCTGAAGTCGTCGACGTCGTTGCTGGCGTCGCGCTTCGCCGTGGCCGGCGTCGCCATCGTCGCCGGCATCATCGCGGCGAACCCGAACTCGTCGATCCTGGAACTGGTCGGCTTCGCCTGGGCCGGTTTCGGTTCGGCGTTCGGCCCGGTCGTCGTCGCGTCGCTGTACTGGCGCCGCCTGAACACCCCGGGTGCCGCCGCCGGCATCATCGTGGGCGCGGTCGTGTCCTTCGCGTGGGGCATGAGCTCCCTGACGGACACGATCTACGAGATCGTCCCGGGCGTCGCCGCGTCGGCCATCGCGATGATCGTGGTGACGTTGCTGACGAAGAAGCCCGACGACCACATCGTCGCGGAGTTCAACCACGCCGTCGAGGAGTCGCTCAAGCCGGCCGCCCCGAAGGGCTCCGCCGTAAAGGCCGAGGCGTAGCCGTTCCCTCGCCCACCCTGATGGGGTAGGCGGGAAATTCGACGGAACCGCGCGCAGGCGGGCCGCGTCCAATAGGACGTGGCCCGCCTTTTTCGCGTCTTCGCCCCCGTCCCCCGCCCCAATCGCTTCCGTCGTCCTTCCCCATCCCGCACCTCACCTCCCCTTTCACGTGTCGCTTTACGACGGCCCCCGTCCCCGATCCTCGCCGTGCTCCTGGCATTCGCCGCCGCCTGTCTCGGCGGGTGCGCCGGCGCGGATGCTGGTCGCAGCGGCGCCGACGAGGCCGCCAGGCTGTTGGCCACCGTGCGCGTGGTGCCGGAACGCGTCACGGTGCTCGGTTACGACCGCGCCCGGTTCGGCGGGTGGGCGAAGGTCGGCGCGTGCACTGCGCGGGAGGCCGTGCTGGCCGAGTGGTTCGGCAACGGCGCACCGGCCCCGGAGTGCGACGGGCGGGGCGTCATCGCCGACCCGTACACCGGCGACGACCTCGAGCCCGATGGCGCGGACATCGACCACGTGTACCCGCTGGCCGCGGCATGGGACTTCGGCGCGCATGCGTGGGACGCTCGGCGGAGGCGGGAGTTCGCCAACGACGTCGCGCTCAACCTCGTGCCGGTGGCGTCGGCGGTCAACCGCGAAAAGTCCGATCTCACGCCCGCCGAGTGGCTGCCCGCTCCCCGCGGGCTGCGCTGCGGGTACTCGGTGCGGTACCTGCGCGTCGCCGTGGAGTGGGAATTGCCGGTCTCCGTCGCCGATTGGGAGGCGATGGCCGAGGCCTGCGGCGTGCGGACCCGCAGTGGTTGACGCGCCCGCAACTTACCGACGCCACGTCGATACCGCTTGGGTGCCCGCCACCCCCATCCGCTAACATGGCGCCCCGATGGTCAAGCCGCCCTGCCCGGCGGTTCGCCTATGAAATGCGCGACCACGGGGCCACCCGCCGCCGCGGACGCGCACCAGCCACCGAACCACCCTTGAAAGGCACCACATGAACGACGTCGTTCTCATCGCCCATGTCGTCGCGGCGATCCTGCTGCTCGGCCCCGTCACCGTCGCCATCTCGATGTTCCCGCGCCTGGCGCTGGCCGCCCGCGACGGCGAGGCCGGCACCGTCGGCGCCGCCCGCACCATGCACGCGATCACCCGCACCTACGGCCTGTTCTCGCTGGCCGTGCCGCTGCTGGGCGTCGGCGTCATGTTCACCGACCTCGGCTACTACATGAAGGCCGGCGCGCTGCACACGTCCATCCTGCTGGCGATCATCGCCTGGGCGCTGCTGTACTTCGTCATCACCCCGAAGCAGGCCGTCATGATGGCCGGCCTCGGCGTCGCCGGCGAGGACGAGCTCGCCGACGACCCGGACTTCCGCAAGCGCGCCGACAAGGCCGCCAACCTGGACTGGAAGAAGGCCAAGGGCCAGCTGGCCATGTTCTCCGGCATCTTCAGCGCCCTGTGGCTGATCACCGCCGTGCTGATGTTCTTCATCTAAATCAGCTTCCCCGGCAATTGAGCCGCCCCGGATTCTCCCGGGCGCTTCACGCCGCGCCGAACCCCGGCCGATCGCTCCCCGTGAGCGGCTCGGCCGGGGTTCGGCGCATTCCGCCCTCCCTCTCCTCTCGCCCATCCTCTCCTGCGATCGGGCGCCCACCGCACACCGGTTAGATGCTTTCTCAAAACGACGCTCGGCAACGCCGTTTCCGCCTATGCGGCCCGCGTGCCTGGGGCGTTGTCCCTCTCGCACATTCGTCCGTAGGGTCGCGCAAAGGGAGCGGCGTTCACCGCCTGCCCTCCCCGCAGGTCGACCGGCACCCCGGCGTCGCGGGGACCACCCGATTTCGCCCGAGGAGGACACCATGGCCCCCACGCACGACGCCCGCCATTTGATCGACGACGACGGACGCGACGATGGGCAGCCCGCCCTCGTCCCCCTCGAGGATCTGGTGGACAAGGCGGTGACGCGTGCGCTGGGGTGGCTCGCGGAATCGGAACGCGTCACGGGGCGCACCGGCTCCGGTGGTTCCGGCGACTCCGGCAGCTCCGCCGGGGACCCCGCCGCCGATGCCCCCGTCAAGGATTCCTCCGACCACGCCGCCGAGCAGCTGGCCAAGCTCGTCCACGATCCGGCGGGCGTGGACTACACCATGGCGTTCGTCGACCAGGTTGCCCGGCCGGAGGACAACGGCACCGCCGCCAACCAGCTGGCGGCGATGACCAAGGGCACGAAGGCGCCCGCGTTCCTGTCCGCGATGGACCGCGCCGCCATGCAGCTCGGCGGCATCATGGCGCCGAAGTTCCCGTGGCTGGTCATGCCCATCGCGCGCAAGCGCATGCGGCAGCTCGTCGGCCACCTGGTGCTCGACGCCGACGGCAAGGCCCTGAACGAGTTGCTCAGCGACGCCCGTGCGCGCGACCGCCAGCTCAATCTCAATCTCCTCGGCGAGGCGGTGCTCGGTTCGAAGGAGGCGCAGCGCCGCCTGCACGACACGATGGCGCTGCTGCGAGACCCGCTGGTCGACTACGTGTCGGTCAAGGCCTCCAGCGTCGTCTCCCAGCTCAACCCCTGGGACTTCGACGGCAGCGTCGAGCGCCTGGTGCAGACGCTGCGCCCGCTCTACCGCATCGCCGCCGACGCGCCGGGGCAGGCGCAGCGCGCCAACCCGCCGTTCATCAACCTGGACATGGAGGAGTACCACGACCTCGACCTGACGCTGGAGGTATTCGAGCGGATCCTGTCCGAGGACGAGTTCCTCGGCCTCGAGGCCGGCATCGTCCTCCAGGCGTACCTGCCGGATTCGGTGGCGGCGCTGGACCGGCTCATCGACTTCGCCAAGAAGCGCGTCGCCCGCGGCGGCGCCCCGGTCAAGGTCCGCCTGGTCAAGGGCGCGAACCTGTCCATGGAAACCGTCACCGCGGATCTGCACGGCTGGGTGCGCGCGCCGTACTCGTCGAAGGCGGAGACCGACGCCAACTACCTGCGCCTGCTCGATCGGGCGCTGCGCCCCGACGTCGCCGATGCCCTCCGCGTGGGCGTCGCCAGCCACAATCTGTTCTCCATGGCCGCGGCCGTCGAACTTGCCCGCGCCAGGGGCGTCGAAAAGCAGATCGACGCCGAGATGCTGCAGGGCATGGCGCCGATGCAGCAGAAGGTGATCCAGGAAGACGTCGGGCGTTTGATCCTGTACACCCCCGTCGTCGACGCCGACAGCTTCGACGTCGCCGTGAGCTACCTGGTGCGCCGTCTGGAGGAAAACGCCGCGGAGGAGAATTTCCTCCACGCGATGACCAGCGTCGACGAGTCCGAGCGCGCCGGCGGCGACGGCCCGGACCCGCGTTCGCCGCAGTCGCCGATGTCCGGGCAGGAGGAGCGGTTCCGCCAGGCCGTCGCCGAGCGCGACGCCACCCGCGCGGCCCCGCGCCGCACGCAGGACCGCCGCGTCGAGGGCCCGCCGACCGCGCCCGACGCGGCACCGGGCACGACCACCACCCCGCGCGCCGAGCAGGCCCGCACCGCGGCGACGACCACGGCGTTCCGAAACGAACCCGACACCGATCCCGCGCTGCCCGCCAACCGCGAGTGGGCGGCCGACCTGGTCGATCCCGCACAGGATCCGGGCCCGTCGAAGGCTCCGCTGATCGAGGACGTCGCCGACGTCAACGGCGTCGTCGACCGCGCCATCCGTGTCCAGGGCGCGTGGGCGGACCTCGGCGAGCATGGCCGCGCGTCGGTGCTGGAGACCGTCGGCGATCGTTTCGCGTCGCGCCGCGGCGCCCTCATCGCCGCCATGGTCCACGGGCCGGGCAAGACCGTCGCCGAGTCCGATCCCGAGGTCAGCGAGGCCATCGACTTCATCCGCTACTACGCGGCGTCGGCCCGGGCCATCGCCGACGAGCCGGGCATCGCGTTCACGCCCAACCGCGTCACCGTTGTGTCGCCGCCGTGGAACTTCCCCGTCGCCATTCCCGTCGGCGGCATGGTCGCGGCGCTGGCGGCGGGGTCGGCGGTGATCATTTCTCCCGCGCCGCAGGTGGTGCGGGTGGCGGAAGTCGCCGTCGCCGCGCTGCGCCAGGGGCTTGCCGACGCCGGCGCGGACCCGGATCTGATCCAGCTCGCCAACACCGACGAGGGTGCGGCCGGCCGGGCGCTGCTGACGCATGACGACGTCGATGCGGTGATCCTCACCGGCGCCTCCGAGACGGCGTCGCTGTTCCGCGGCTGGCGTCCCGAGCGGACCGTGCTGGCGGAGACCAGCGGCAAGAACGCGATCATCGTCACCCCGGCAGCGGACCCGGACCTGGCGGCGCGCGACGTCATTTCGTCGGCATTCGGCCATGCCGGGCAGAAGTGCTCTGCCGGGTCGCTGGTCATCCTCGTCGGCGCGGCGGGCAAGTCCGAGCGTTTGCTCGGGCAGATCCTCGACGCCGCCGAGACCCTCCGCGTCGGCCACGGCCGCGATCTGTCCACGGACATGGGACCGCTGGTCGAGGCGCCCGGCGACAAGCTGCGCCGGGGACTGACGGCGTTGGAGCCCGGCGAGAAGTGGCTGGTCACGCCGCGCCAGCTCGACGACGACGGCCTGATCTGGTCGCCGGGCATCCGCGACAACGTCAAGCCCGGCTCGTGGTTCCACCTCACGGAGTGCTTCGGCCCGGTGCTGGGCATCATGCGCGCGCCCGATCTGGAGACGGCCATCGAGTGGCAGAACGCCGTCGACTACGGGTTGACCGGCGGCATCCACACGCTGGATTCCGCCGAGGTCGCCACGTGGCTGTCGAAGGTGGAGGTGGGCAACGCCTACGTCAACCGGCACATCACGGGCGCGATCGTCCGCCGCCAGCCGTTCGGCGGCTGGAAGGGTTCGTCGGTCGGGCCGGGCGCGAAGGCCGGTGGCCCGAACTACGTGGCGCAGATGGGCACGGTCCACGATGCGCCGGCACCGAACATGCCGCAGGCCAGCACGGATCGCGGCATCAACGCGGTGCTGCGCGATCTGGCCGACGCCCTGCGCGCCAGCGCGATCGGCGCCACCGACTCCTCGGGCACGGGTTCGGCCGATGCTCCCCCGGCCACGCCCGAGTCGGACGCCGCCACGGACGCCACCGGCAAGGCTGCCTCCGCGACGACGGCGGCGGACCTGGGCACGGACATCGACACCGCCATCGCGTATCTGCAGGGTGCGGCCGGGTCCGACGCCCACTGGACCGCGACGGAGTTCGGCGTGGCCAAGGACGAGTCCGGGCTGGTCGGCGAGGCGAACGTGTTCCGCTACCGCGCGTACCCGACGCCGGTCGTGCGCGTCGGGCCGGGTGCGCATCCGGTGGCGTTGGCGCGCACGGTGCTGGCGGCCGCGGCGGCTCGCCATGCGGCCGGGCGCTTGTCGCAGTCCGGCGGGCGTGCGGAGGACCCCGTGGTCTCCATCGCCCCTTCGGTCATCGGCGACGCCGAGGACGGTTCGCATCCGGGCGCGTCGCCGAGCCGTGCGGATTCGCCGATCGCGGCGGTGCTGAGGGTCCTGTCGGCGCATGGACTGGTGCGGGTCGTGGTCGAGGATGACGCCGACTTCACCGCCCGCGTCTCCGCGGCCGCATCCTCGCGGGTGCGGTGCCTGGGCGCCGTGCCCACGGCTGCGTTGGAGGCCGCCGCCGACAACGGCTCGTGGCTCGATCGCGCGCCGGTCGTGCAGAGCGGTCGCCACGAAATGCTCCATTACCTGCGCGAGCAGGCCGTGTCGTGGTCGCTGCACCGCTTCGGCCACGTGTCGGAGTCGGCGGAGCGCAACTTGCGGGCGGCGTTCCGGAAGTAGCTTCGCGCTTGACGACGCCGCCGGTGCCCCCGCGACCACCCGGGGTGCGCCGGCGGCGTCGTTCGCAATGGCTTGCGCAGGGCGACGGCGCTGCTGCTCTACCACCCGGTCAACGGCCGCTACGCCACCACCGGCTTCGTCGCCG
>DHCFJ07801__coassemble_1680_pt1 | contig 31525 bp, 30 predicted proteins | sample DHCFJ07801__metabat2_high_PE_026 | metagenome-assembled genome bin DHCFJ07801 | reverse complement strand
CGCCCCCATCGTAACGACCAACGCCCCTAACTGTTAAGTAGAGGTTGAGACATGCCCCGCCGGCCCCTCCGTCTGGCCTACGCCGACCCGTCGCGAAGCCTCTGCAACCTGTGCACGGTGACGGGGTCCGCGGCCTCCGCCTCGGCGGTGTCCAGCAGCAGATTCAGGCGCTGGTGGTACCGCACGGCGCCCATGCCGAACTCGGCGCGGATCGCCTCCTCTCGGCGTCCGGCCTGCCTGGGCCCGCGCCGCACGCTCGCCGACCACCGGCGCTCGAAGGCCAGCGCGCGGCGGAGGAAATCCTCGGCGGCGCTGGTCCCGTCCCTGTCGTCCCCGTCCATCCCTCCACTAAAGCACGGGGCGTCCGGGCGGCCGGAACCCGCCGCGTAGAATTTCCCCATGACCATCCTGCCCATCGTCGTCTGCGGCGATCCCGTCCTGCACAATCCGACCCGCCCCGTCACCGGCGACGTGTCGGAGCTGTCGGAGCTGATCGCCGACATGTACGAGACCATGGACGCCGCCAACGGCGTCGGCCTGGCCGCCAATCAGGTGGGCGTCGATCTGCGCCTGTTCGTCTACGACTGCCCGGACGAGTCGGGCGAGTTCCGCCGCGGCTGCGTGATCAACCCGGTGCTGGACACCTCGGAGATCCCCAAGGGCATGCCGGAGGACGACGGTTCCGACGACGAGGGCTGCCTGTCCGTCCCGGGACTGAGCTTTCCGACGGCCCGCGCCACCCACGCCACGGTGTCCGGATTGGATGAAAACGGGGAGCCCGTCACGGTCGTCGGCACCGGCCTGCTGGCCCGCTGCCTGCAGCACGAGGTCGGCCACCTCGACGGTTTCCTGTACACCGACGTGCTGACGGGCCGGTGGAAGCGCCGGGCGAAGAAGGAGATCAAGCACGAGGGGTGGACGGTCGCCGGCATCACGTGGACCCCCGGCGTCGACGAGGATCCCTTCGGCCACGACGAGCCGGATTCGCTGGACAAGGGTCGGGAGGACGACGCGTGAGCCTTCCCGAATACCCGGAACAACCGGGCCTGCCCACTTCCCGCTGGGGCGTCGGCGACGTGGCGGTGGGCCGCCGCGTCATCGTGCGCCGCGAGCTGACGGCCGAGGAGGCCGCCGCGTCGGGCAAGAAGGTCACCGACGTCATCGGCCACGTGGAGTCGCTGGATCCGCTGATCGTGCGACCGTCGTCGAAAAGCCACTCCGGCCCCGGCGAAGAACCGGGCGCGATCGACTTCACCCCGTACAAGGTCCTGGTGGTCAAGGCGCTGCCGGACCAGGTGGTGCGCAACTCCGACATCCGCGCGGTGGAAACCGCCACGGCGAAGGCGTTTCCCGGCATCGAGCACACGTGGGCGGGCCAGTGGCTGATGCGCGCCGGCGACGGCATCACCGAGCGGTCCAATTCGGCGCTGCCCGTCGGCCCGGGTGCGGGGACATCGCCGGTGCCGCTCGACGACATCCGCGCCTTCTACGCCCGGCATGATCTGCCGGTGCGCATCGCCGTGCCCGACCGCATCTGCAGGCCCGCCGAGCAGCTGGTGGCGGGCGAGGGTTGGGAAATCGGGCCGGACATCATCGTCATGACGCGCTCGGCCGCCGACCTGCCGGAGCCCACCGCGCCGGAGTCGCTGCCGGGCATCCGGGCCGAGGTCCTCGACCAGCCCGACGAGGCCTGGCTGGACCTGTACCACTTCCGCGGCAAGGCCCTGCCCCGCCGGGCGCTGCAGCTGCTGCGCGAGGACATCGACGGCCGGATGTCCTTCGGGCGGCTGGTCGTCGACGGCGAAGCGGGGGATTCCCGCACCGTCGCCATCACCCGCGGCACCCTCACCGAATCCGGCGACGGCCGGCGCTGGCTGGGCTTTTCCGCCGTCGAGGTCGCCCCGGACCTGCGCCGCCGCGGCCTGGGCACGCTGATGGGCCTGCACATGATGCATTGGGGCGCGGCCAACGGCGCCGACGAGTGCTACCTGCAGGTCGTCTCGGGCAACGACGCCGGCGTCGCCCTGTACCGCAGCCTCGGGTTCACCGAGCACCACCGCCACCGCTACGCGGTGTGGAACGGGTGAGGCGGGAACATTCCGCGTTCCCGCCGCATCTCACCGGCGACAGGCCATGAACCGCGTTCCCTCCGGGCGCGGACCATGGAATAATCCCCCACCAGAAAGGGAGGTGCCATGTTCGACGACAACCATCCGGATCTGAATCTGGCCGAGACCGCGCCGATGCACCTCGACGACGACGTCTTCGACGGGCTGCTGGACTACGCCGTCAGCGCCGACGCCCACGGCGTCGACGATTCGATCGTGCCCGCCGACTCCCCCGCCGATGCGGTTGCCGACGACGACCTCGATTCCATCGCCCTGGCCGACGACGCCGCGGACCCCCTCGACTCCCCCGCCGATGATTCGCCCGTCACCGCCGATGATTCACCCGCCGGCAATGGTTACGGCGACCTCGACGATTTCGCCGGTGACCTCCCCGATGATCTGCCCGGCGACCTGACCGACGACCCGACGGCCGCGCCCCACGCCGACGACCTCGACGGTTTCGGTGCGGGCACGGTGGATGATGGGACCGCCGAGCCGTCGTCAAGCATCGGCGAAGCCGACCCCGAAATGGAGTGGTGACGCGCCCATGAGCCGCGACCGCGATGTGGAACTCGACCTGGTGGCCCGCGCCCGCGAGGGCGATTCGGGGGCGTTCCGGGAATTGGTGGCTCCGCACCGCGATCACCTGTGGGCCGTGTGCCTGTCCATCACGTCGCACCGGCAGGACGCCGAGGACGCGCTGCAGGACGCGCTCATCGCCGGGTGGCGCAATCTCGAGCGGTTCGAGGGCCACGCGCGGTTTTCCACCTGGATGCACCGCATCGCCGCCAACGCGGCCCTGATGCTGGTGCGCAAGCGCCGCGACACCCCCGACGCCGACGCCGGCGACGACGAGATCGACCGGGCGCCGGGAGTCTCCGAACGCGTCACCACCGTCGACGTGGTCCGCTCCGCGTTGGCGACGCTGCCGCCGGAGTTCCGCGAGGCCGTGGTGCTGCGCGAATACGCCGACTTCACCTACCAGGACATCGCCGACCATCAGGGCGTCGCCGTGGCGACGGTGAAAACCCGCCTCAACCGCGGCCGCGCGAAACTGAAGGCGGCACTGGTGGAGGCGGGCTTCGGCTGAGCGAAAAGCTCGGCGAAGAACCGGGCGAAGGCCCGGGCCGGGAGCCTGGGTCTCGCCTAGATCCGGCCTAGATCAGGCCCCGGTCCCGCAGGAACGCCCGGGCGTCGTCGGCCGTTTCGAAGTGGCCGGACTCGTACACGTACCCGCCGGCGTCGTCGACGTAGTAGAAGTACGCGAACGACTCGCGGTCGTGGAGGTAGATGGCCTTCCCGTCCGCGTCGAGCAGCTCCTCGAGCTCGCTGGTGGAGCGCTTTCCGGCGCTGCGCACCACCTCGATGATGTCGGGGTTCGGCATCACGTCGAAGATGTTCGGGCCCCGGCCGTTTCCGACGTCGGACTCGTAGCCGCACAGGTACCCGGGCACCCGCTCGCCGCCCATTCCGATGCTCAACGACGTGTCCGTGGCGCTGCACTGCTGCAGGCCATCGGTCAGGCCATCGGGCAGGCGCTCATCGACGGCCGCCGTGGCCTCCTTGTAGTCCGACGGGCCAGGCATCGGGTTCGGCCACGGTGCGCCGGTCATGGCGACGCCGCTATCGTCCCCCGGGGAGGTGCTTTCCGACGCCCGCGTGGAGGTTCCACCGCCGTTGCCGTTGCCTTCGCCGCCTTCGTCGCCGCCGGACATGGCGGCCCAGGCGATGCCTCCGACCAGCAGCAGCGCGGCGATCGCGCCGATGGCGATCAGCGGCGTCTTCGAGTTCCCGGACTTGGTGCCGGAGGAGCTGGGCACCGCCGCGAACTGCTGCGGCTGGGATTGGTGCTGCTGGGCATTCCGCGGCCCGGGCTGCTGCCCGTAGGGATTCGACACCGGGCGGTACGGCTGCTGCGGCATCTGCGGCTGCGACTGCTGGAATTGCTGGGGCTGGAACTGCTGCTGCGGCTGGGGCTGAGTCGGCGGTTGTGCCGGCGCCGGTGACTGCGCCGACGAGTGCGGCCCGGCCGGCGGCATCGGCGACACCGCCATCGGGCCGGCGCCCGCCGCGATGGCGTCGGGGGCGATCCAGGTTGTGACGCCGGCGACGACGTCATCGGCCCGGCGCGTCGGCCCCATCAGGGCGCCGCGGCTGACCACGGTCTTCGGGTCGTCGAGGGTGGCCACCTGGCACAGCTCGCCCAGGCGGTCCTGGACGTAGGGGACGCGGGCGGAACCGCCGGTGAGGTACAGCGGCGTCGACGGGTCGGGGCGCAGTCCGGCGTCGAGCATCGTCGCGCGGGTGACGTCCAGGGCACGGTCGATGTCGGGCTTGATCAGCTCCTCGAACTCGCCGCGGGTGAGCATCAGCGTAGTCTCGCGGCCCTTGGCCGCCACGGTGATGGTGGCCCGCGGAGCCTCCGACAGGACCTCCTTGGCCGTCCTGATCGACCGGTCCAGGGACAGCGACGGCCCCGTCGCACCGGACTGCAGCGCGCGCAGCAGCTCGGTGTCGTTCTCCTCCAGCTCCGACTCCACCCACGAACGGATGCGGGCGTCGAGGGTGCGGCCGCCCAGCGAATTGTCGCCGCGCGCCGCCACGACCTGCAGCGACCCATCGGCGGCCGGGGTCAGCACCGCGACGTCGAGGGTGCCGCCGCCGAGGTCGAACACCGCGACCTTTTGGCCCGGCGACAGCGGCCGCTTGAACGAGTACCAGTACGTCGCGGCACGCGGCTCGGAGACCAGCGACAGGCGGCGACGCTCGATGCCGGCGCGCTCCGCGCCCTCGATCAGGCGCACCAGCTCCGCCTGGCCCCAACCCTCCGGGTGCGTCAGCACGACGTCGTCCGGCATCGTTCCGCCCGCGAAGCGCCGCGCCCGCTCGAGCACCGACCCGATCACCGCGGCGACGACCTCGACCACCGGCATGCGCGAGCCCGCCAACAGCACGGTTTCCGAACCGATGGCCCGCTTCGGCTCCGGCAGGAACGCGTCGGGGCGGGATTCCGCCTGGTTCATGGCCACATGGCCGACCAGCAGGCCCTGGCCGTCGGCGAACACCGCCGACGGCAGCAGATTGCCGTGGTGCGACAGCGCCAGCGCCTCCGCCGCCGGGCCACCGTGCCCGGCGCCGGCCGCGCGGTGGGCGGCGGCAGTGTTCGACGTGCCGAAATCGATGGCCAATCGCCAACCGGACATGGTCATGTTCCTTTCGGGGGCCTCATCAACCCGGTCAGCTTAACAGCGCCGACACCATCGCGATGAGGCGAACTCGCGAGTCTTCTTCCGCCGCGGATCGTCCCAGAAGCGTCATCCTCTGCAACTCGTCGTACATCTCCCGCGCCCGACGGGACACCTGCGCCGGATCCGCGGCGGCCGGAAGCCCCAGCCGCTCGGCGTCGTTTCCGCCGGACAAGGCGTCGTAAAGCATGGGCATCAGAGGGGAATTCGGCGACGTCGCCGCCAACCCGCGGTAGGCGGTGAAGAGCATCACCGGCACCATCGCCGGCTGATTCGCCAGCACCCCGTGGATGTGGCGCACGTGCGCGGAAAGCTGGTGCGAATAACCGAGCTGCTCCAGCTGCTGCAGCAATCGCGCCGCCCGGCCCAACGCCGCGTAGCGCAGCAACCCGCCCTCCAGGACGCGGCGCAGGCGGGCGATGCCGGAGCGCTCCTCCAGCCACTCGTTGAGCGCCACCGCGCCCTGCCCCGCGATACCCGAGCCGCGCACCACCCCGTACTCGCCGAGCAGATCCAGCGCCCGGTCGCGCAACTGCGCGTCGATGAGGGCCGGGGACGCGGATTCGAGCTCCTCGACCAGATCCTCCGGGGCCAGCCGCCCCAGTTCCGCGACGGCGCGCGCCACCGGCTCGGTCACCCGCCCCGTCGCCGCCGACTCCGCCATCAGGCCGGACACCGGCACGACGGCGCCCATCAGCGAACCGAGACGCCCGCGCAGCACCCCGCAGTAGCGTTCGGCATGGTCGAGTGGATCGCGCCGGCCGAAGGCCCCCTCGCCGAAGGAGTCCGCGCGCGCCAGCACGCCGACGGTGTTCAGGGGCGTGAACCCGAGCTTGCCGACGAACTCGCGCTCGTCGATCCGCGGCGAAGAATCGAAGAGGAACACCGCGGCATCGGCGTCCACCGACGCCTCGCGCGTCTGGGCGTAGCCGTCGATGAGGGCACGCTCGGTGGCGTCGCGGTTCTCCACCGTCAGCGTGGCGATGCCGGGGGTGTCGATGATGGTCATCCGCTCCACCGCCGCCGACGGCAGGAACCGGTCGACGTAGGCGACCTCCGGCACGGGGCGGCCGACGTCGACCAGCACGCCGTCGTCGAGCACTCCCCTGCTGCGGCGGCCGTCGTTGCCCACGACCTCCGCCCGCGAGGGGGCGCCGTGGCGGAAGACGGTGACGGCGTTGGTGGTCTCCAGGGCGCCCGTCGCCGCGACGTTCTCGCCGATCAGGGCGTTGACCAGCGTCGACTTGCCCGCCTTGAGCCTGCCGACGACCAGCACCCGCGGCGGCGAGAACAGGATCCCGCCCAGCCGGTTGGCGTGGTCCGGCAGATCGCCGCCGCCGGAGGCCAGCGCGTGCAGCGCCCGGTCGATTTCCCGCGTGACGGGGTCCATGGTCTCGGCGTTCACGTTCGCGCGGTCCTCCATCAGCGCCCCACTCCCCTCAACGTGCCCGCGGACGTGGCCAGGTCCCCGCGGATCTTCGCCACGATCTCCTTGTTCCGGTTCAGCCGCGCCAGCGTTTGGCGGCGCTCCTCCTCGGAGGCCCGGGCGGCGGCGCGGGCGTCTTCGATGCGCCGTTTGAGTTCGTCGCCGTCGCGCCGCAGCCGGGCTCGGTAGCGCAGCACGATTTCGGTGCGCACCGTGGTCACCAGCGTGTCCACGTTGCGGTTGACGCTCATGCGCAGCGCCGCCACCGTTTCGCGGGTCCACGTGACCAGATGCTGCTTGCCGTTGCGCATGGCCCGGTAGGCCATGTTGACGCCCAGCCAGCCGCCGCCGATGACCGCCGCGGGCAGCGCGATGGTGGCCAGGCCCATCGCCGCCAGCGCACCGCCGCCGGCCGAGGCGATGGCGGGCCCGGAAATGATGCCCAACGTCACCATGCCCGGGTCGATGAGGTTCTCGGTCTTCGACGCGACGGAGTGCCGCCCGTCGCCGGAACCGCCGGGGGCGATGCTCATCAGCGCGGCGCCGGCCATGGCCTCCCATTCGTGGTCGTCGCCGAACAGGGCGTTGGCCTCGCGGCGCAGCACCTCCAGCTGGCGGTTGACGGCCGTCTCCGCCGCCGCCGACAGTTCGTCCTCGATGCGCGAAGTGAACACCTGCGGCTTCGAACGCAGCACCTTCATGCCCGAGGAGTTGATGGTCCGGATCCACTGCTCGCGGATGCGGTCCGTTTCGGCGTCGAAGCCCGCCATGATCGATTGCCGTGCGACCGTGATGTTGCGCGCCAGGATCTGCTCCCATTCCTGGCCATGGTCGCGCAGCCGGCGCAGTTCGTCGCGGCGCGCCTCCAGCTCGGGGACCACTTCTTCGGCGCGGTCGACGGCGGCGAGATCGGCGGCGATGGTGGCGGCGACGCCCTCCAGCGCGGTTTCGGCCATCGACAGCGCCGCGACCTTGGACAACAGGGCGCCGCGGGCCATTTCGGCGGCGATGCGCCCGCGCAGCTCCGCGATGCCGGAGGTCCGCTCGACGCGGGTGCGGCGTTCCGGGTCCTCCATCTCGGCGGCATCGACGGCCCGCAGGCTGGAGACGCCGATGACGGGCACGTCGCGGCCCAGGTGCTCGCGGATCAGCCGGCGGTCGTCGTCGACGATCGCGCGCCACCGGCGCAGGTTCTTGTCGGTCTTGGTCACGGCGACGATGACCGATCCCGCGGCCTGCGCCGCCCGGCCCAGGATGTCCATTTCGGGCGCGGTGATCGGCGTCGTCGCGTCGCACACCATGAGCAGCACGCCGGCGCCGCGGGCGCGTTCCAGTGCGACGTCGATGGCCGCCCGGTCCAGGCCGCCGGCACCCGGGGTGTCGATGAACAGCGCCTTGGGCACGTGCTCGCCCGACACCCGCACGGTGACGCCGGTGGGCAGCTCCGGGGTGTCGGGGTCGGCCACGCGGGCGCCGTTCATGGTCGCCCATTCGCGCAGCTCAGACAGCGGCGCCCGTTCGATGCGGTCACCGAAGTTCAGGTCGATGACGTCGGTGTTCTCCTCCGACCGCAGCACCTGCACCGGGGCGGAGGTGCACACGTCGACGTCGACGGGCAGCAGGTCCCGGGCGCCCGCGATGGCGTTGATCACCGAGCTCTTCCCCCGCTTGACCTCGCCGACGACCACGACGGTGCCCCGCAGCGCCGTGTCCCCCCAGGTGCGCCGGATCGCCGCCGCCACGTCCTTGTGGCCGTAGCGGTCGAGGATCTTCAGGGCCGACGACAGCGTTTTCGCCGCGGTCTCGACTTCACGGCGCAGGGTGGCGCGCGCGTCGGCGGGGGTCGTCGTCATGCGGATTTCCTTCGTGGCGGTCGCCGTTTCGGTGGGTCCCCGCAATCATAAGGGTCACCCCGGAAAAACAGTTCGTGGATAAATTCGCTTGGACGGGAACATTCGGCGCCACCCGGCGCATCACATCGTCGACCAACGCGGAAAGCCAACCGCGCGACACGCGCCCCGAGAGGAACGACATCATGTCCGGAAACGACGACCGCACCGCCGACAAGAACCAGAACGCGCACCAGGAGACGGATCAGAACATGGACAAGAACACGGACAAGACGGCCCCCGCCCCCGAGTCCGGCCTGGGCATCAGCCTCGACGAGGTGCTGGAGGAGTCCGCCGCCGACGTCATGTCCGCCTCGGACCTCGACGGCGACGGCGAGGTCGATCAGATCGTGCTGGACCTGGACAAGGACGGCTACATCGACACCATCGTCACGGACATCGACGGCGACGGCGAGGTGGATTCCATCCAGTTCGACACCACCGACGACGCCATCCTGGACACCACGCTGTCCAGCAAGGAAGAGGTCGACGCCTTCATGGACGGGCACGGCTCCGGCGCCCCCGATGCCGCCGCTCCCCCGGCCGCGGCTCCGGCTCCGGCTCCCGAGCAGACCTCCGATGCGGGCCAGGTGTCCAACACCGACGCCGGCGAGTACGACGTGTACGGCCAGGTGACCGGCCCGGACGGCACCATCGACCTGGATGCCGCGGAGGTCGTCGCCGCGACCGACACCACCGGCGACGGCGTGGTCGACACCCTGTCGCTCGACCTCGACGGCGACGGCATCGTCGACGCCGAGATGCGCGAGCCGGTCGGCGACGGCTTCTCCGAGCTCCACGTGGACACCTCCGGCGACGGCCGCATCGACCACATCTGGTCCGACTCGGATGGCGACGGCAACATCGACACCCTGGAAATCGACCGCGACCTCGACGGCTACACGGACATCCGCTACACCGACGTCGACGGCGACGGCATCGTCGACAACGTCGAGGAGGACCCGAACTACGGCGGCGGCGACCCGGTGGATCCGAGTGCCGGCGCGGGCTCGCTGGACGCGTAGTTCCCGCTTTACGACGCCCGCCCCCTTCCCTGCTCTCCGTCCCCCTGGTAACCCACGTTTCCCGCAGTCGCTCGCGTTCCACCGCGAGCACCTGCGCGCAACGTGGGTTTCTTGCGCGCCGGGGCGTCGTCAAGCGAAAAAACTCTTTTGAGCGGGAACTTTCCGGGCCGCCGGGGCATCTCATCGGTGAAGGAAGCGCACGAGAGGCGCTGCACCCGACACACCAGAACCCCACCCCGAGAGGAACCGGAACCATGTCCGACAACACCATCTTCACCCAGTTCATCGACGACGTCCGCGGCGACGAGCCCGCGAACGACCAGCCGCGCGACCCGGCGCCCGCGTCCGATGGCACCCCCACCGCCGAGGAGATCGGCAAGCTGCCGTTCGGCTCGATCGACGACATCGCCGACTCCGTCGACCCCGAGCAGGTGGTGACCAAGTCCGACCTCAACCGCGACGGCGACATCGACGAGATCCAGCTGGACCTCGACGGCGACGGCGTCGTCGACGTGACCATCGCCGATTACGACAACGACGGGCTGGTGAACAAGATCGACTTCGACCTCGACGGCGACGGGGAGGTCGACGCCCGCGCCTACGATTTCGACGGCGACGGCATGGCCGACTCGATCCTGTACGACACCACCGGCAACGGGGAGTTCGACACCCGCCACCATGACTTCGACGGCGACGGCGTCGTCGACTCGATCAACGTCGACCCGAGCGCCATGTAGCGCCGGCGCCGGGGAGGCTAGTCCTTCTCGGTGACGCGCGTGCCGACGGCCCGCTCGTGCCCTCCGCGGCCGAGCGGGTCGCTTCCCGCGCTCAGGCCGATCCAGCCCATCATGGCCAGGCTGACGATCCACCCCAGGCCGGGGACCATCGACGGCAGGATCCACAGGTTGCGGCGCAGGCCGTCGCCGCCGGAGACGGGCAGGCCGTTGGGGCCGCCCATCCGCAGGCCCATGGCATGCTTGCCGGGCGAGCCCTCGAAGATCGCGTCGCCCATGGCGCGGTAACCGTAGAAACCGGCGGGGCCGGCGAAGAGCGCGGCGACGGCGCCGGCGGCCCACGCGTCCGGCGGGCCGAAGACGCCGAGCAGCACCAGCAGGACGGCGAGCAGCCCGGCGTAGATCGCGCCGTCGACGAACAGCGCGCCGAGTCGCCTGATCAGCGGAGCATTCACCGCTTCCGGGTCGTAGCCCAGCGCTTCGGCGGCGGCGGCCGTCGCGGGCGTGATGTGCGGGTTGCGGGGCACGCCGAGCAGCGGGTGATCCGCAGGCACCGGCGTCCGCGCCACGAACGGGGCGGGCGGCTGTGCCGGCGTGGGCTGCTGCGCGAAGGGGTCGACCTCGTACGGGTTCGCGGACGTGAACGGATCCACCTGGACTCGCCTGCCGTGCATGTCGGATACCGCCTTTCTGTCACGCGCCTCTGTCACCCCGTCCAACGGCCGCCGCCCCGCGTTTGTTCCCGGCCCCCGCGCCGCCGGGTACGGTTGCCGCATGCGTATTTGCGTCTGGAACGTCAATTCCGCCCGCACCCGCCTCGAGCGGATGGCCGGGCTGCTCGAGCGCCACGACGTCGACGTCCTGGCCGTGCAGGAGACCAAGTGCCGCGACCATCAGTTCCCCGCGGCGCGCTTCGAGGAGCTCGGCTACCGGGTCGCCCACCACGGCCTCAACCAGTGGAACGGCGTGGCCATCATTTCCCGCGTCGGCCTCGACGACGTGGTCACGGGCTTCCCGGGCCAGCCGGGGTTCACCAAGGACCAGAAGCTCGAGCAGCTCGCGGAGGCCCGCCACATCGCGGCGACGTGCGGCGGCGTGCGCGTCCACAGCGTCTACGTCCCCAACGGCCGCGAGGTCGGCGACCCGCATTACGACTACAAGCTGCGGTTCCTGGAGGCCCTGCGGGATGCGGGCAAGGCTTCGCTTGACGACGACCCGGCGCACAAGGCCATGATCGGCGGCGATTTCAACATCGCGCCCCGCGACGAGGACGTGTGGGACATGGCGTTCTTCGAGGGCAAGACGCACGTCACCGGTCCGGAGCGCGCGGCGTTCGAGGCGCTGCAGGAGGCGGGTTTCCGCGACGTCACCCGCCCGTGGACCGAGGGCCAGTGGACGTACTGGGATTACCAGCAGCTGCGGTTCCAGAAGCGCCAGGGCATGCGCATCGACTTCCAACTGGCCACGCCCGCGTTGGCGGAGACCGTGACCGGGGCGTTCATCGACCGCGAGGAGCGCAAGGGCAAGGGAGCGTCCGACCACGCCCCCGTCATCGTCGACTACGACGTGTAGTTCTCCCGCTTGACGCCCCACACGTAACCGGCGAGGGCCACGAGCACCGAGCACGTCATCACGGTGCCCATGGTCGCCGCGGCGTCGGCGCCGAGGCCGACCATCGGCGAGATCGCGCCGGCGACGACGAACTGTCCGGCGCCGAGCATCGCCGACGCCGCGCCCGCACGGCGGCGGGCCAGGCCCGTCGCCAGTGCGGTGGCGTTGCCCATGATGAAGCCCATCGAGAACAGGGCGAGCATCAGCAGCGGAACGATGACCCACACGGTCGGGTTGAGGAGGGCGTCGACAAGCAAAAGAACCGAGGCCGTGAGCATGAGCAGGATGCCGAAGGCCAACAGCCGGCGCGGATCGATGGTGTTGACCATCCGCGCGCTGACGGCCGAACCCAGCACGATCATCGCCGACGACACCGCGAAGAGCATCGAGTACGTGCCGACGCCCAGGCCGAGCTGGCCCTGCATGACGAACGGCGAGCCGGAGATGTAGGCGAACATCGCGCCGAAGCTGAACCAGAACGCGATGACGTAGCCGAGGAAGCCGCGGATCTTCACGACCTCCGCGATGCCGCCGAACAGTCCGCGCAGACCGCCTGCGCTGCGGTTTTCCGGCGGCAGCGATTCCTTGACCACCAGGGCCAGGACGATCATGGCGAAAACGTTGAACAGACCCATGAACACGAAAATCGAGCGCCAGCCGAAGGGCACCAGCAGCACCGCGCCGATGAGCGGGGCCATGATCGGGGCGATGCCGTTGATGAGCATCATCAGGGCGAACGCCCGTGCCGCGGTCTTGCCCACCGCCAAGTCGGCGACCACCGCGCGCGCCAGGACGACGCCCGCGCCGCCCGCGATGCCCTGGACCAGGCGGCCGCCCCACATGACCCAGATGTCCGGGGAGACCGCGCAAACGAAGGCGGCGGCCGCGGCGATGAGCTGGCTGCCCAGCAGCAGGCGGCGGCGGCCCATCGAGTCCGACATCGGGCCGATGAAGAACTGGCCCAGCGCCATGCCCGCCATGAACAGCGTCAACGTCAGCTGGATGCCCGGTTCCGTGGTGCCGAGGTCGTCGGCCATGAGCGGGAAGGCGGGCAGGTAGGTGTCGATCGACAGCGGTCCCGCCATCGTCGCCAGCGCCAGCGCGGCGAGGAGGGACAGGGGGACGCCGGTGTTTTTCCCGGAGATTTCCGCACGCATGTAACACACGACTTTCTACACTGAATATATAGTTGAGGGACTATTCCGGACCCCGCAGGATTCCCGCGGCCGCCCCGGACCCGAGAAAGGAAGGTACACCATGGTTTCCGCTTCCTCCGCCGAGAACCCCGGCTTCACCCCGGACTTCGACGCGGCGACGAAGGAGAACGTCCGGCGCATCGCGATCGGGTTGTACGACTTCCTGGCCGCCACGCGTCGCCTCGGGGAACGCCCCAACCAGCGGCTCGACATTTCGCAGTCGGAGATGGAGGTCCTGCACTTCATTTCCACCCACCCCGGCTGCGGCGTATCGGACATCGCGCGGCTGCGGTTCCTGCGGCCGTCCAACGTGTCGGCCACCGTGCGGCGCCTGCTCGACAACAACCTGATCAAGCGCGAGCACAACGCCGTCGACCGCCGGGCCCAGGACCTCTACGTCTCCGACACCGGCACCGAGCTGCTGGAGCAGATGATCGGCCACTGGGGCGAAATCATCGAGCGCATCGTGTTGACCATGAGCCCGGATGATGTCCGCCGCCTGGCCAAGGCCGTCCAGCCGCTGCTGCAGCTCGCCGAGCACTCCGAGACCTTCGTCGAGGAGCACCAGCGCCGGCACGAGACGTTCTAGGCGCCACCCGGGTTCCGAGAATCAAAAACCCGTAGCCCGAATCCCCTAGCCCAGATCCTCTAGCCCAGATCCTCGTAGTCCGGCGACGACGCCAGCGCCCACGAGCGCTTGGGGATCCGCCCGGCGCGGTGGGCCAGCCGCCCGGCGGCCACGGCGTCACGCATTGCGGCGGCCATGAGCACCGGATCCTTCGCGCGGGTCACGGCCGTGGCCAGCAGCACGGCCGAGCAGCCGAGTTCCATCGCCCGCGCCGCATCCGACGCCGTGCCGATGCCGGCGTCGCAGATCACCGGCACGCCCGCGCGCTCGACGATCATCCCCAGGTTGTGCTCGTTGAGAATGCCCTGGCCCGTGCCGATCGGCGCCGCCAACGGCATGACCGCCGCGCAGCCGACGTCCTCCAGGCGCTTGGCCAGCGCCGGATCGTCGTTCGTGTACGGCAGGACCGTGAATCCGTCGTCCACCAGCTGTTCGGCGGCGTCGACGAGTTCGAGGGCGTCGGGAAGCAACGTCCTGTCGTCGGCGATCACTTCCAGCTTGACCCAGGACGTCCCCAGCGCCTCGCGCGCCAGCCGCGCGGTGAGCACGGCCTCGCGGGCGGTGCGGCACCCGGCGGTGTTCGGCAGGGCCTCGATGCCCAGCTCCTGGAGCAGGCCCAGCACGCCCGTGCCGCCGCCGGCGTCGACGCGGCGCATAGCGACGGTGGTCAGCACCGTGCCCGACGCGCGCAACGCCTCGCCCAGCACCGCCTGATTCGCCGCCCCGCCGGTGCCCATGATCAGCCGCGAGCCGAACTCCCGGCCGGCGATGACCAGCGGATCGGAGGTGGAATCGGCCTGCGCCGCCATCGCCTAACCCCCCTGGACCGCGGTGAGCACGTCGATGGCCGACGGCTCGAGCTCCCCGACGGTGGCCTCCCACCGCTCGCGCGGCAGGACGACGCCGTCGACGGCGACGGCCACGCCGCGGGCATCCCCGGCGATCTCGGCGACGACGTCGGCGATGGTGGCGTCGGCCGCGAGCTCGCGGTCGGCGCCGTTGACGGAAACGGTGGTGGTCATGGTGTCCTCGTTCCTGTTGCTCGGTTCGGTGCTCATGAGCGGAATCGGTTCGGGTCCGCGGCGGCGGCCTCGGGCAGCGGCTCGCCTGCGACGATAGCTTCAACCGCATCGGCGGTCACCGCGGCCAAAAGAATACCGTTGCGCCCGTGCCCGCAGGCGGCGACGATGCCCTCGCGGACCTCGCCGATCATCGGCACGTTGTCCGGCGAGTACGGCCGCAGCCCCGCGGAGACCTCCGCGAAGGCGTAGTCGTCGATGCCGGGGAACACGGTCGCGGCGTCGTCGAGAAGCGTCCTGGCCCCGCCCGCGGTCGGTTCGAGGTCGTGCCCGTGCTCGTACTCCGTCGCGCCGACGGCCAGCCCCCAGCTCCTGGGCACCAGGTAGCAGGGCCGACCGTGCACGCGCGCGCGGATGGTGCGTGCGGGCCCGCTTTCCGACGACCCGCGCCTGCGCACCCGGAGCACTTCCCCCTTGACCTCGCGGATCGGCACGCCGATCAGCTCCGCCGATCCCGCCCCGGCGGCGACGACCACGACATCGGCGCCGGTGGTCGCGCGCAGGTCATCGACGTCGGTGACCGACGCGACGGATCGTTCGACGCCGAGGTCCCGGCAGGCGGCGCCGAGCTGCGAGAGCAACCGCCGGTTGTCCACGCTCCACTCGTCGTCGCACACCACCGCGCCGCGCAGCACCGGGGCCAGCGCGGGCTCGAGATCGCGCAGCTCGCGGCGCGTGACGTGGCGCAGCGCGCCCGGGTAGTGGGCCTCGGTGGTCGCGGCGATGGACTCGACGTCGGCGGCGTCGGCGGCGTCGACGCCGGCGAGCACCGTGCCGCGGCCGGTGAGGATCGTCGACTGCTCCGCCGGCACGCCCTCCAGATCCTCCAGCAGCGGCAGCCACCGCTTCAGCGACTCCGCGCCGAGGTGGAGCATGGCCTCCTCCCCCGGCCACGCCTCGGTGAACGCGCCGAACATGCCGCCGGCGACCCAGCTCGGGCCGGTCGCGGCGCTCGGCGCGTGCAGGCTCACGCGGTGCCCGGCATGCGCCAGGCGAAAGGCGGTGGCCAGACCGATGACTCCGGCTCCGACGACGGCCACGCGCTGGGGGTCGCGGGAAACATCTCCGCTCATGACCGCACGGCCTCCCGCAGCGCCGCCGCATTCGCGCGCAATTCGTCATCGTCGGCGGCCGCCGTCAGGGCGCGCACCACGACGAGCTTCGTCGCGCCCGCCGCCGCGACCTCCCCCGCATTGGAGGCGTCGATGCCGCCGATGGCGAAAAACGGGTGCGCGTGGGCGTCGTCAAGCAACCGGCCCGCCGCATGCCGGACCAGATCCAGCCCGGCGGCCCTGCGCCCCGGCTTCGTCGGCGTGGCCCACACCGGGCCCGTGCAGAAGTAATCGAGATCCGGGTCTCCGCACGCCGCATCGACCTGCTCCGGAGTGTTGCAGGACTTGCCCAGCAACATGTCCGGGCCGATCAGCTCGCGCGCCACCGCGACCGGCAGATCCTTCTGCCCGGTGTGCAGCACGTCGGCGCGGGCCGCGACCGCGATGTCCGCCCGATCGTTGACGGCCAGGAGCTTGCCGTGGGCGTCGGCGACCTCGCGCAGGACGGCCAGCGCCGCGAGCTCCTCCGCGGCCTCCATCGCCCCCAGCTCCCGCTCGCCGGCCGAGCCCTTGTCGCGCAGCTGGATGATGTCCACCCCCGCCGCCAGCGCCGCATCCGCGAACCGCGCCAACTCGCCGAAACCCGGGTCAATGTGGCGGCGAGCATCGGTGACCAGGTACAGGGCCGCATCGGCGAGCTTCCGGCCGCGCGAGTCGCGCACGCCCGAACCCCCGGCCGGAACATTGTTCAACATGCGGCCAGCGTAGCGCGGATACGCTGGAGGGCATGGACATGAAGCTCAAGAAGGCAGAAGACGTGCAGACCGCCCCGCTCATCGCGACGGGGCTCATCGGCGGCTGGCTCACCGCCCGCGAAACCGGCATCCGCCCGCTCGGCGGCGTCATCCTCGCCGCGGCCGGCATCTACTCGGCGCGCACCTGGTACGCCCGCAAGGGCCCGCTGGCCACCGCCGGGCTGCTCGGCGCGTACGTCGGCGCGTTCGGCGTCTCGCACCCGGCCGCGAAGAAGATCGGCGCCTGGCCCGCCGTGCTGTCCGTCACCGCCGTCGCCGCCGGGCTGGCCGCCCTGGCGGATCAGTAGGTTTCGCGCAGCAACTCCTCGGCGCGCCGCCGCACGCCGGGCCAGGACTCCGCGAACGCCGGCAGCAGCGGCAGGTCCGCGACCTCGGCCAGCGGCACCCAGCGCAGCTCGAGCGACTCGGCGTTGGGCAACGTCTCCAGCGCATGGTCGGCCATGGCGAAGACGGTCGTGTACGTCCAGTCGCCGGTCAGATCCGGGCGCGCGGGGTCGGCAGGGAACGGCCCGGAGGTGACCTCGGCCTCGAGGACGCGGACCTGATCGGCGGTGATCCCCGTTTCCTCTTCGGATTCGCGCAGCGCCGCTTCGGCGGCCGTCTCGTGCGAATCGCGGGCCCCGCCGGGCACCCCCCACGTCAGCGGGCACGACGTCCATTCGGCGCGATATTGCATGAGAACGCGCCCGTCGGGGGTGAGCAGGAGCAACCCCGCGGCGCCGAGCCTCCCCCACAATCGGGAGCCGTCGGGGCCAGCGGCCCAGCCATTGCCGTCGTGAAGCATGGCCCCAGACTACGCGGTCGCCGCCGGCGCCCCTCCCTGTGGTTTGCCTCACATGACAACGGGACTAACATCTGTAACAGAGTTTCCCCCGCGCCCGCGGGGGCCGGATCTGCAGCGACGGGAGGCGAAGCGCGATGGCCGCCGATGCCCCCGATGTCCGGAAAAGACCCCGCAGAACACGGTTCACCCAGCGCCGCACGCCGATCGGATCGGAGCTGGGCAGCGCGTCGTCGGCGACGGAGCCCCGCACGTCCGGCGACCCGGTGTGGGTGCTGCCGGCGATGTACCCGCCACCGCCCGCGCCGAAGGACGACCGCGACCCGGACGAGCGCGTCGACGACCTCGAGCTCGGCGGCGGGGCGACGACGTTCAGCACGATCCTCGGCGAGCGGCTGGCGCCGGCCCTGGAGTACCCGAAGCGGACCATGTCGTTCCTGTTGACGTCGCCGGGCCGGCTGACGTTGGCGGCGGTGGTGCTCATCGTGGCGATTCTCGCGGCGGGCCTGTCCATGTCGGAATCGACGAACAACCGCCAGCAGCAGTTGGCCACGGTGTCGTCGGCGTCGGAGCCGCAGGCGAATGCGGCGCAGAACCTGTATTCGGCGTTGACCATCGCCGACGCGGCCGCCAACACGTCCTTCAGCCGGGGTGGGCTGGGCAGTGCGCCCCAGCTCCGCAAGCGTTACGACGACGCCATCGCCCAGGCCACCTTGGCCGGCACGCGCGCGGCGGCGGGGATCACGGAGGTCGACGGCGAGTCGATGCGGAACATCGCCACCGTCCAACGGCTCATCCCCGTGTACACGGGGTTGGTGGAGTCGGCCCGCGCGAATGCCCGGCAGGGCAATCCGGTGGGCGTGGCGTATCTGGCGGAGGCCTCGGGGCTGATGCGGTCGGAGATCCTGCCGGCGGCGGCCGCCCTGTACGGCGACACCAGCCGGTCGGTGGCCGAGGACCGCGCGAAGCTCACGGGCCTGCCCTGGGTGCCGCTGTCCGGGCTGCTCGCCGCGGTGCTGCTGCTGTTGTTCGTGCAGTGGCGGCTGACGCGCCGCAACGGCCGACTGATCAATCTGGGTCTGGCGGCGGCGACGGCGCTGATGGTCATCGCGCTGGTCGCGGTCTCGTTGGCGACGACGCTGTCGTGGCGCGGTTCGGCGTCCTTCGGCGGGTCCTATTCGCCGGTGCAGACGCTCACCGAGGCGCGCATCACCGCGCAGCAGGCCCGTTCGTCGGAGACGCTCGCCCTGGTCCGCCGCCAGCCCGGCGAGGTCAGCGCGTTCGAGGAGGCGGCGGGGACGATCGGCGACCTCATCGAGGAATCCGGCGCCACCGGAGAAGGGGCGGAAGACGCGGCCGAAGCCCTGCAGGAGTGGCGCCGCGGCCACGCGGACATGCGCTCCCGCCTCGACCGCGGCGACTACGCCGGCGCGGTGGAGGCGGCAACGGTGGAGGGCGCGCAACCGCATTCCTCGGCCGACGCGTTCGAGGACCTCGATGCGGCGCTGCAGACCGCCATCGCCGACGCCCGCCTCGACCTGCGCGCGGAAATCGAGGACGCCCGTCAGGCGTCGGCGGCGCTGTCCGCCGCCGTCGTGCTGTTGTCGATCCTGGCCACGATCTGCGTCGTCGTCGGCTTCCGCCACCGATTGCTGGAGTACCTGTGATGCGCCGCCGATTCCGCTCCGCCACCGCAGCGACCGCCGTCGCCGCCCTGGCCTCGCTCACGGCCTGCACGCCGCAGGCGCCGCTCGTCGACGACCCGTTCAACAAGATCATCGAAACGGCCACCGGCACCATGCCGCTGCCGCCGGAAGCGCGGTACGAGCCCGCCGATTCCCGCCCCGCCCGGCTGCCGGGCGACGTCGTCCCCGAGCCGACGCCGGCCCCCGGCATCGGCCCCGCGCAGGACCGCATCCCCGAGATCGTCGAACGCGGGCGCATCATCATCGGCGTCGACCAGTCGCTGAACCTGCTCGGCTTCCGCGATGCCACCACCGGCGAGCTCGCGGGCTTCGAGGTGGCGCTGGCCCAGGAGATCGCCCGCGACATCTTCGGCGACCCCGACGCCGTCGAGTTCCGGTACGTCGACTCCACCGAGCGCATCGACGCGCTGCGCACGGGACGCGTCGACGCGATCGTGCGCACCATGTCCGTCACCCCGGACCGCGAATCCTCGGTGGACTTCTCGGCGCCGTACCTGACCGCCCGCGCGGGGATCCTCGTGCCCGCCGCCGAGCAGGACTCCAGCCCTGCCGGCGATGGCGATGGCGGCGACGACGCGGCGCCCATCTCCACGGCGGAGGACCTCAACGGCCGCCGCGTGTGCGTCGCCGCCGATTCCACGCCGGAGGAGATCGTCCGCTCGGAGGCCCCCGGCGCCGAACTGCTGCTGGTGCGCAGCTGGTCCGACTGCCTGGTCGCGCTGCAGCAGCACCAGGCCGACGCCGTGGTCTCCGACGACACCATCCTGGCCGGCATCAACGACCAGGACCCGGCGACGACCATCGTCCGCCGGGGCCTGAGCACCGAGAACTACGCCGTCGGCGTCGCCCAGGACAACGCCGGCCTGGCGTCGCAGGTGAACCTGACCATGGAGCGCATCCGCTCCGACGGCACGTGGCAGCAGCTTTACGACACTTGGCTGGGGGCGTTCCTGCCCGGCGGCCAGCAACCCTCGGCCCCGTACCGGGAGGCGGAACGATGACGAACCCCGACGAATCCGCCCCGGCCACCGAGGCCGTGGCCTTCGACCCGTTCGCCGACGATTCGGAGCCGGGCACCGTCGCCACGCCCTTCGACCCCTTCGCGGACGACGACGATGGCGTGGACGAAGCCGACATCGCGACCCAAGCGGGCACCGGCGGGCCGTCGCAAAGCATTCCCGCGGCCACCCGCGTCGACCCGTCCGCGGAATCGCACCGCCGCGCCCTGGACACGTTCCGCGAACGCCGCAGCCGCGCCCGCCAGGGCCGCACCGTCGCCGAGGGCATGGTGCAGCTGCCGTTCATCCCGCCGACCAACCCGCGCGACGCGGTCATGGGCCCGGAGAAGATCGCGGCGACCGGCAAGCCCTCCCCCACGCTGTCGGCCGGCGACCTGGTGGCCGGCCAGTACGAGATCGCCGGGCCCATCGCCCACGGTGGCCTGGGCTGGATCTACCTGGCGCAGGACCACAACGTCTCCGACCGCTGGGTCGTGCTCAAGGGCATGATGGCCACCACCAGCGAACGCGACCTCGCCGTGGTGCAGGCCGAGCGGGAGTTCCTGGCGGAGATCACGCATCCGGGGATCGTGAAGATCATCAACTTCATCGAGCCCGCGGAAACCGACACCGGCTTCATCGTCATGGAGTACGTCGGCGGCCCGTCGCTGCGGCAGCGCAAGCGCGCCCAGCCCGACGGCCTCATGCCCGTCGACGTGGCGGTGGGCTACATCCTCGAGGTCCTGCCGGCGCTGGACTACCTGCATTCGCGCGGCGTGGTCTACAACGACCTGAAGCCGGACAACGTGCTGCTGGCGGAGGACCAGGTCAAGCTCATCGACGTCGGCGCGGTCACCGGCATCGGCGCCTACGGCCACATCTACGGCACGCCCGGTTTCCAGGCCCCCGAGGTCGGCCGCACCGGCCCGACGGTGGCGTCGGACATCTACACCGTCGGCCGGACGCTGGCGTCGCTGATCACGGACCTGCCGTCGACCAACGGCGTCTACGACGCGGGCCTGCCCACGCCGATGGAGGAGCCGCTGTTCCGCCGCCACCTGTCGCTGTACCGGCTGCTGCTGCGCGCGTGCGACCCGGACCCGGAGGCCCGCTTCACCAGCGCCGAGGAGATGGCCATCCAGCTCACCGGCGTGCTGCGCGAGATTCTGGCGGTCCGCGACGGCGTGCAGTACCCGCACGTGGGCTCGCTGTTTTCGCCGCAGCGTTCGACGTACGGCACCAAGCACCGGGTTTTCCGCACCGATCAGCTGGTCGACGGCATCGCCCGCGACGTCACCATCACGGCGCAGGAGATCACCGCCGCGCTGCCGGTGCCGCTGGTCGACCCGAACGATCCGGGCGCGCGGCTGCTGTCGGCGTCGTCGTTCACGGAGCCGGGCGAGCTCATCGACACCCTGACCGCGGCGCTGCAGAACCCGGAGAATTCGGCGTCGGTGGAGATCCCGCTGGCCATCGTCCGCGCGCAGCTCGACCTCGGCTCGACGGAGGAGGCCCGCGACGGCCTGCGCGCCGCTCCCCCGCGGCTGCGCAGGGATTGGCGGTGGGGCTGGTACGCCGGGGTCACCGAATTGCTTCTCGACGACTACGACTCGGCGCTGGAGTCCTTCAACCGCGTGCTGGCGATGCTGCCGGGAGAGCCGGCGCCGAAGCTGGCGCTGGCGGCGACGCTGGAGCTGCTGCAGCAGCGGGCGGGCATCGCGCGCCAGCAGTTGCTCGACCCCGTGACCGCGCGGGCGACGGCGAACCTGGACCAGCATCTGGAGGACATCCCCGAGTCGATGCTGCGCCTCCTCACCGACACGTGGACGACCAACGCGTCGGATCACGCGTCGATGCGCTTCCACGCCACCCGCCTGTACGCGATGGTGTGGGCCACCAACCCGACGACGGTGTCCTCGGCGTTCGGCCTGGCCCGGCAGCTGACGGTGGAGGGGCAGCAGGAGATGGCCATCTCGATGCTCGACCGCGTGCCCACCGCGTCGCGCCACCACCGCCTGGCCAAGCTGACGACGATCCTGCTGCTGACCTCGGGCGCCCCGGAGTCGCTGACGGAATCACGCATCCGCCGCGCCGCCCGGCGCCTGGTGGAGTTGCCGACCAACGAGCCGCGCATCGAGCAGCTGCGCATCGCCGTGATGGTCGCGGCCCTGAATTGGCTGCGGGCCAGCGGGTTGGAGCACGCCGCGAGCCGCAACGAGCTTTTCGACGTCCCGTTCACCGTGGAGGGCCTGCGCGCCGGCCTCGAAGCCGGATTGCGGCAGCTGGCGCGGTCGTCGCCCTTCCCCCGGCACCGGTACCGGCTGGTGGACATGGCGAACCTGATTCGGCCGCGCACCTTCCGGTGAGCACCCCCCGGCGGATTGCACGGCTTTCACCATCGGCCCCGCCGCCGTAAAGTGCCCTTCATGACCGGAAAGCACCGTAAGCCCTCCCGCCTCCGCCGCGTGGCGCGCACCGCCGCGCCGCTGGCCGTCATCGCAGGCCTCGGCGCAGCCCCAACAGCCGCCGGCGCGCAGCCGCTGCCGAACCTCGGCCCGGCCCCGCAGGCCCCGAACCGCGCCGACATCGACGGTTTCCTGGACCGCGCGCAGATCCCGGGCGAGGTCCGCGACGCCGTGGAGCCGTTCCTGCCCAAGGCCGAGCCGCAGCCCGCGCCGGCCCCGGCCCCCGCTCCGGCCCCGGCTCCGGCCCCCGCGCCGGTGCAGGAGGAGCGCGCCGCCGACGCCCCGCCGGAGTCCCCGTGCCCGGCCACCGCCCGCGCCTGCGTCGACCTGTCCGGCAACCGCACCTGGCTGCAGCAGGACGGCAAGCTGCTCTACGGCCCGACCGTCATGTCGCACGGCAAGCCCGGCCAGGAGACCCCGAAGGGCACCTTCACGGTGACCCGCAAGGTCAAGGACGAGATCTCCTACGAGTTCGACAACGCCCCGATGCCGTACGCCGTGTACTTCACCAACAACGGCCACGCGTTCCACGAGGGCTCGACCAACGTCCAGTCGGCCGGCTGCGTCCGCCTGTCCCACGACGCCGCCAAGTTCTTCTTCGAGAACCTGCAGGTCGGCGACGTCGTCTACATCTACTAGGGGCCCGTACCAAGGGGCACGGCCACCGCGACGGTCCACGTGAGCGTCGCAAAGCAGTGCCACCGACACGAAAAACCCGCCGGAACCGACCGGCGGGTTTTCGCGTGCGCGGAAACTCCGGGAACTAGTGCGCGTAGGCCATGGCGTACTGCGCGATGGCCAGCTCCTCGTTGGTGGGGACCACGAAGACCTTGACGGTGGAATCGTCCGCGGAGATCAGGCGCGGGCCGTCGTTCGGGCCGGCGTTGCGCTCCGGGTCGATCTTGATGCCGAAGTTCTCCAGCTCCGCCATCGAATCGCGGCGGATGCCCACGTGGTTCTCGCCGACGCCGGCGGTGAACGTGATGGCGTCCAGGCGGCCCAGGATCAGCATGTAGGAGCCGATGTAGCGGCGCAGCTGGTGCACGTACATCTGGTAGGCCGCCCACGCGTCCGGGTCGTTGTCGTCCATGCGCTCCTGCAGGATGCGGAAGTCGTTGACGCCGGAGACGCCCTTCAGGCCGGACTGGCGGTTGCACAGGTTGTCGATCTCGTCGATGGACATGCCCTGGCGGTACAGGTGGAAGATGATGCCCGGGTCGATGTCGCCGGTGCGGGTGCCCATCATCAGGCCGGCCAGCGGCGTCAGGCCCATGGTCGTGTCCACGGCCAGGCCGCCGCGCACCGCCGCCGCCGAGGCGCCGTTGCCCAGGTGCAGGGTGATCTGGTTGACCTCGCGGGGATCCTTGCCCAGCAGCTCCGGGACCTGGCCCGACACGTACTCGTGGCTGGTGCCGTGGAAACCGTAGCGGCGGATGTCGTGCTTCGCGGCGACCTCGGCGTTGATCGGGTACAGCGCGGCGGCCGGCGGCATGTCGTGGAAGAAGCCGGTGTCGAACACCGCGACGTGCGGCACGTCGGGGAGCAGCTTGCGGGCCTCCTCGATGCCGACGATGTTCGCCGGGTTGTGCAGCGGCGCCAGCGGAATCAGGTCGCGGATCATCTCGACGATCTGGTCGTCGATCAGCTGCGGCTTCGAGAACAGCTTGCCGCCGTGGACGACGCGGTGGCCGACCGCGGCGATCTCCACGGAGTGCGGGCCGCAGCCGTTGTCGTCCATGAGCTGGAAGGCCTTGTCCAGGCCGTCGGCGTGATCGGAGATCGGCTCGGTGACCTCGATCTTCTCGCCGCCGACCTTGAGGACGATGGTGCCGTTGTCCTCGCCGATGCGCTCGACGAGACCGGAGACGTACGGCGGCTCGGTTGCGTCCTTGGAGGGATCGACCAGCTGGAACTTGATGGACGAGGATCCGGAATTGACTACGAGGGCGTGACGCGACATGACTTAGTTTCCTCCTGCCTGGATGGCGGTGATGGCGACGGTGTTCACGATGTCGGCGACCGTCGCGCCGCGCGACAGGTCGTTGACCGGCTTGTTCAGGCCCTGGAGGATGGGTCCGATGGCGAGTGCGCCGCCGCAGCGCTGGGCGATCTTGTAGCCGATGTTTCCGGCGTCGAGATCGGGGAACACGAAGACCGTGGCCTTGCCGGCCACCTTCGAATCCGGCATCTTCTTCTTCGCCGTCGACGGCGAGATGGCCGCGTCGAACTGCAGCGGGCCGTCGACGGCCAGCTCCGGGTCGAGCTCGCGGGCCTTGGCCAGGCCGGCCTTGACGCGGTCGACGTCCTCGCCGGTGCCGGACTCGCCGGTGGAGTAGGACATCATGGCCACGCGCGGCTCGATGCCGAAGTTGGCGGCGGTCTCGGCGGAGACCACCGCGATCTCGCCGAGCTGCTCCGGCGTCGGCTTCGGCAGGACGGCGCAGTCCGCGAAGCCCCACAGGCGGTCGTCCATGACCATGAGGAACAGCGACGACACCGTCGACGCGCCCGGCTTGGTCTTGATGATCTGGAACGACGGCTTGATGGTGTGCGCCGTGGTGTTGGCCGCGCCGGAGACCATGCCGTCGGCCAGGCCCTTGTGGATCATCATCGTGGCGAAGTAGGAGATGTCGTTCATGGTCTCCCGCGCCTCGTCGATGGTGATGCCCTTCGACTTGCGCAGCTCCGCGAATTCCTCGGCGAAGGAATCCAGGTGCGGCGACGTCGTCGGGTCCATCAGCGCGGCCTTCGACAGGTCCAGGCCCAGGACGCGGGCGCGGTCCTTGATGAACTCCGGGTCGCCCAGGATGGTCAGGTCGCAGATGTCGGAGGACAGCAGCTCGTTCGCGGCGATGAGGATGCGGTCGTCCTCGCCCTCCGGCAGCACGATGTGGCGGCGGTTCTCCTTGGCCTGCTGCAGCAGCCACCACTGGAAGCGCTGCGGCGTCATGATCACCGGCACATCGGCCGACAGGGCCGAGGCGAGGCCATCGGCGTCGTCAAGCGAGACCACCGGCACGTCCAGCTTCGGCTTCTCGTCCACCTCCCCGGTGAGCACGACCGCCAGCGGCGCGGCGTAGCGGGTGCGCAGCTCGGCAACGGCCATGCGGATGCGGGTCAGCGCGGCGTCGTCGGAGCAGCCCTCGCCGTCGGCGACGAGTACCACGCCGGAGCCGGTGACGGCGGCGACGCGGGCGTCGAAGTCGAGGTTGCCGGTGGCGATGAGGACCATCGGCTGGTCGCCGGAGGCGCGCTCGGCCTCGACGGCGGTGACGACTTGGCCCAGGGCGTGGTCGGGGTTGCCCACGACCTCGTCGACGGTGGCGCCCTGCGGGCCGCCGACCGTGTGCATCGTGCGGGCGCCGCCGAGGGCGGAGGAGACCGCCTCGATCACCTCGCGGTGGTCCCCGGACTGGTCGACGGAGGTGACGAGCACCGCCGCGGCTGAATTCACGTTTTCGCTCACGGTTTGTGTCCTTTCCGATGCGCCGGGCTGGGCGCACGCCTGTGGACCCGGCTCCGACTCGCGCGACGAGTCCCGGGAATCAGTGAGTCATGGTTCATTCTCTGCCAATAATTGTGAGTCACCTTACATACCCGGCGCAACGGCGGATACCTCCCGGGTACCCCTGTAAGCCGGACATTCGGGCGCATTCCCGCGATCGCCGCACGACCCGACCACCCGGACGTGACCAGGGTCACACTTGATCGGGGGCCCGGTTAGGTTCACCTCACCCGACATGGATGTTCTCAGGTGGCCCCATTAGTATGGTGCGGAAATCGCGTTTCCCGTCGCGCACCCCAACCCCGAGAAGAGCAGGTCCAACTCAGCATGTCCCGTCCCCTCCGCGTCGCCATCATCGGTTCCGGCCCGGCCGGCGTCTATGCCTCGGATGCCCTGATGAAGTCCGGGCGCGAGGTCAGCATCGACCTGTACGAGAAGATGCCCGCCCCGTTCGGCCTCATCCGCTACGGCGTGGCGCCGGATCACCCCCGCATCAAGGGCATCATCAAGAGCCTGCACAGGGTGCTGGACAAGCCGGAGGTCCGGCTCATCGCCAACGTCGAGTTCGGCAAGGACGTGACCCTCGACGAGCTCAAGGAGCTTTACGACGCCGTCGTGTTCGCGACCGGCGCCGTCGGCGACCGCGACCTGAACGTGCCGGGCGCGGACCTCGACGGCCACCATGGCGCCGGCGAGTTCGTCGGTTTCTACGACGGCAACCCGCTGTTCAAGCGCGATTGGGACCTGTCGGCCGAGTCCGTCGCCGTCGTCGGCGTGGGCAACGTCGGCCTGGACGTCGCGCGCATTCTGGCGAAGACCGGCGATGAGCTGCACGTCACCGAGATCCCGGACAACGTGTACGAGACCCTGCGCACCAACAAGGCCCGCGAGGTCCACGTGTTCGGCCGCCGCGGCCCGGCGCAGGCGAAGTTCACGCCGCTGGAGCTGAAGGAGCTGGACCACTCCCCGACCATCGAGGTCGTGGTGAACCCGGAGGACATCGATTACGACGCCGTGTCGGAGTCGAGCCGCCGCGAGTCGAAGATCGTGGATCAGGTCTGCTCGATCATCGAGAATTACGCGATCCGCGACCCGAAGGGCGCGCCGCACAAGCTGTTCATCCACTTCTTCGAGTCGCCGGTGGAGATCCTCGGCGAGGACGGCAAGGTGACGGGCATCCGCACCGAGCGCATGGAGCTCGACGGCTCCGGCGGCGTGCGCGGCACCGGCGAGTTCACCGACTGGCCGGTCGGCGCGGTCTACCGCGCGGTGGGCTACCGCTCGGACGCGCTGCCGGGCATCCCGTTCGACGACCGCAAGGCCGTGATCCCCAACGCCGGCGGCCGCGTGCTCGAGGGCACGGACGAGGGCGCCGGCCACATCACCGGCCTGTACACCACGGGCTGGGTCAAGCGCGGGCCCGTCGGCCTGATCGGCAACACCAAGGGCGACGCCAACGAGACCGTGGCGAACCTGCTGGAGGATTACGACGCCGGCAACACCTTCGCCCCGTCCAAGCCGGGCGAGGACGAGGCCCTGGCGTTCCTGGAGTCCAAGGGCGTGCCCTTCGTGACGTGGGACGGCTGGCACTCCCTCGACGCCGCCGAGCGGAAGCTGGGCGAGGCCGAGGGCCGCGAGCGCAAGAAGATCGTCGAGTGGGACGAGATGGTCGAGGCCGCGCGCGGCTAGCACCCTCCCCGGCGAAAGCCGGGGTCATTCGCCTACGCCGCGCACCTGGTCGCGCCGACGCAGGATCCCCAGCGCGAGGCCACGACGTCGCACAGCAGCGTGCCCAGGGGCTCGGCCACCGCCGCCCGCCCGGCGACGCCGCGCACGGCGAGGTCCCACAGCAGACCCGGCGCGGTGAACAGCGGCGCGACCACCAGGCCGCGTCCCCGCTCCGCCGCCGCGGCCACGGCGTCGTCGATGTCCGAGCCCAGTTTGATGGCGAACGCGGCCCGCACCCGGCCCGGCAGCATGCCGTCGAGGCCGGCGGCGAAATCGCGCACCGCGTCGTCGGCCGCCGCAGCCGACGACCCGACCGCCACGATGAGCACGTCATCGCCCGGCGACGCCGCCGCCGCGAGCACCGAGCGCACCACGGCGCGGCGCACGCCGTCGCCGAGGCCCAGGCCATCGCGGATCTCCAACTCGACGCCCGTGGCCGCCGTCGCCGCCGCGGCCTGCTCGGGCAGGTCGACGGTGCGGTGGAAGGCCTCGGTGAACAGCAGCGGGACGATCACCGCGTCGCGGATGCCGCGGGCGGCGAACTCCGCGCACAGCCCCTCCAGCGACGGGTCGATGAACTCCAGCCATGCCACGCGCACGTCCTCGGGCCCGCCGGCCGACGGCGCGGGCAGCGTCGCGCGCACCGACTCCGCCAGCGCCTCCAGCGCCGGGCGGGCGCCGTCGTGGCGCGAACCGTGGGCGACGAGGATCAGCGCGGTCATCGCACCAGACCCGCCGTCAGCGTGTCGCCGGTGCCCGGCTCGACCAGCAGGAACGCGCCCACCTGGCCGCCGGCGCGGTAGGCCTCCACCGGCAGCGGGCGGGCCAGCTCGACGGTGACCTCGGCGACGTCGTTGACCTCGAGCCGGTCCGCCGCTCCGACGGGCTCGCCGGTCTCGATGTCGATCAGCGCGTCGATGGACGCGATGCGGCCGCGCACCAGCGCCGAGCCGTAGCGCACCTCGACCACGCGGCCGACGTTGAGCGGGGAATCCGACAGGTGCACGGCCACGGCCGTGAAGCGCTTCCGGTCCTCCGGGCGGTCGACCGAGGAGATCAGGTCGCCGCGCGCCAGGTCGAACTCGGCGTCGAGGCTGACGGCCACGGACTGGCCTTCCACCGCGGCGCGGACATCCTCGCCGGCGACGGTGACGCGCTCGACGACGGCACTGCGGCCGCCGGGCAGCCCCACGACGTCACCGACCTCGACGGAACCGGCGGCGATGCGCCCGGCGTAGCCTCGGTAATCCGGCACGCGCAGCACGTACTCGACGGGCAGGCGCAGGCCCTCGCGGAGGTTCGCCGGCGTCTCCAGCGTCTCCAGGATCTCCAGGACGCTCGGACCGCCGTACCACGGGGTGCGGTCGGAACGGTCCACGATGTTGTCGCCGACCAGGGCGGACACGGGGACGACGCGGACGTCGTCAAGCCCCAGGCGATCCGCCAGCGCCCGCACGTCCGACTCGATGCCGCGGAACACCTCCTCCGAATAGTCGAGGAGGTCGATCTTGTTCACCGCCACGATGACATGGCGCACGCCCAGCAGCGACGCGACCGTGGCATGGCGCTTGGTCTGCTTGACGACGCCGTTGCGCGCGTCGACCAGGACGACCACCGCTTCCGCCGTGGACATGCCCGTGACGGTGTTGCGGGTGTACTGCTCGTGGCCGGGGCAATCGGCGAGGATGAAGGAACGGGCGTCGGTGGCGAAGTAGCGGTACGCCACGTCGATGGTGATGCCCTGCTCCCGCTCGGCGCGCAGGCCGTCGACCAGCAGCGACAGGTCGGGGCCCTCCTGGCCGCGGGCGGCGGAGGTGGCGGCGACGGCCTCGTACTGGTCGGCGAGAATGTTCTTGGTGTCGTGCAGCAGCCGGCCGACGAACGTGGACTTTCCGTCGTCGACGGAGCCGGCGGTGCAGAGGCGCAGTGCGGTGGTCATCAGAAGTAGCCTTCCTTCTTGCGGTCCTCCATCGAGGATTCGGAGAGTTTGTCGTCGGCGCGGGTGGCGCCTCGTTCGGTGAGGGTGGACTGGGCGATCTCGGCGATGACCTCGTCGATGGTCGACGCGGTGGACTCGACGGCGCCGGTGCAGCTCATGTCGCCGACCGTGCGATAGCGCACCGTGCGGACCTCGACCTCTTCGCCGTCGCGCGGGCCGCCCCACTCGCCCGGCGCGAGCCACATGCCGCCCCGGTTGAACACCTCGCGCTGGTGCGAGAAGTAGATCGGCGGCAGCTCGATGCCGCGGGCGCCGATGTAGGCCCACACGTCGGCCTCGGTCCAGTTGGAGATGGGGAACACGCGGACGTTCTCGCCCGCGGCGTGGCGGCCGTTGTACAGGCCCCACAGCTCGGGGCGCTGGCGGCGAGGGTCCCAGCCGCCGAAGGAGTCGCGCACCGAGAACACGCGCTCCTTGGCGCGGGCCTTCTCCTCGTCGCGGCGGGCGCCGCCCATGACGGCGTCGTAGCCGGCATCGGCGATGGTCTCCACCAGCGGCACCGTCTGCAGCGGGTTGCGGGTGCCGTCGGCGCGCTCGGTCAGCTCGCCGCGGTCGATCCAGTCCTGGACGTGGGCGACGCGCAGGGTGATGCCCGGCTGCGCGGCGATCTTGTCGCGGAAGGCGATGACCTCGGGGAAGTTGTGCCCGGTGTCGACGTGCAGCAGTTCCAGCGGCACGGGCGCCGGGGCGAAGGCGCGCTTGGCCAGCTCCAGCACGAGGACGGAATCCTTGCCGCCGGAGAACAGCAGCGCGGGGCGATCGAACTGGCCGGCGGTCTGCCGGATGATGTCGATCGACTCGGCCTCCAGGGCGGCGAGGCGGGGATCGAGGGTGGTGGTCACGGTGGTGGTCGCGGTTGTCATGGGTTTTCTCCTAGTTCTTCTTCCCGGTCACGTGTGCAGGCCGCACTCGGTCTTTTCGGCCCCGGCCCAGCGCCCGGAGCGCGGATCGGCGCCGGGGGCGACGCGGTTGGTGCAGGGGGCGCAGCCGATGGACGGGAAGCCGGCCTTGGTCAGGGGGTGGATGATGAGGTCGTTGTCCTCGATGAACCGGTCGACGTCGTCGTCGGTCCACGCGGCCAGGGGGTTGAGCTTGATGCGGCCGGTCTTGTCGATCTCCAGCACCGGCGTGTTCTTGCGCGTCGGCGCATCGACGCGCTTGAGGCCGGTGACCCAGCCCTCGTAGGGCAGCTTCATCCGTGCCAGCGGTTCGACCTTGCGCTGGGCGCAGCACGCGGTCATGTCGGTCTTGTACAGCTCCGGGACGGCGCCGGCCACCGGCTGAATGCGCAGCAGACGGTTCGGGTATCGCTTGTCGACGGCATCCGCCACCTCGATGGTCTCCGGGAAGTGGTAGCCGGTGTCCAGGAAGATCAGGTCGGCGTCCGGGGCGTGGCGCGCCGCGAGTTCGGCCAGCACCGTGTCCTGCATGGACATGGTCACGGCCAGGTTGGTGCCCAGGTGCTCGGCGCCCCATTCGATGATCTCGCCGGCGGAGAGCTTCTCCAGCGACGGGCCATGGTCCAGCGCGAGCTC
>DHCFJ07801__coassemble_1678_pt1 | contig 31680 bp, 31 predicted proteins | sample DHCFJ07801__metabat2_high_PE_026 | metagenome-assembled genome bin DHCFJ07801 | reverse complement strand
GGAAAAGCGCGACCCTGATTGGGACGACTTCCCCTTCTACTACTGACGGGGCGGTGCCGGCGGGGACCGGATCTAGGGGGCGGGGCCGTTGTAGCGTGACGACGGCCCGCCAACCGGTGGGCGACCCACAAACGCGGAACCCGCCGCGGGCCACATGACATGGCCTGCGGCGGGTTCTTCGTTCCGCTCGGGGAAGGTGCGACTTACAGGAAGTCGATGCCCACGATGTCGATGAGCTCGGGCGAGCCGGGCACGATCGGCAGCTGCGGGATCAGCTGGCCGATGCCGCCGGGGGTAACCTCGGGCAGCTCGCCGGGCTCCGCGTCCGGGTTGGTCGCGACGGTCGCATCGACCCAGCCCTGCAGGCCCTCCAGCTTGGCGTGCATGTAGGTCGCGGAGATCTCGACCGGGTTGAACAGGGATCCGACGCCCACGGACAGGACGCCGGCGACCTTGCCATCGACGAACAGCGGTCCGCCGGAGTCGCCCTGCTGCAGCTGGGCGGGGCGGGTCGAGGTGGTCAGGTACGCCTGGCTCGACTCGTACAGCGGATGCACGTCCTTGCCCTCGACGTTGATGGCGGTGCCAGGCAGGGTGCCGGTGGCGCCGGTGCCCAGGGTGGACCAGCCGTAGGCGGTGCCGGGCTGGCCGACGACGTCGCCGTAGTTGATCTCGGCGGGCGTGACGTCCATCGGCTCGGTGACGTGGATCAGCGCGACGTCGCCGTTGGCGTTGTCGGCCTCGTAGGCATTGGCGACGGCGTTGACCTGGTGGGAGCGCACGGACTCGGAGCCCAGGGCGCCCTCGCCGGTGGTGATCATTCCGGAGATGCGGCCCTGATCATCGGTGGCCAAGCCTTCGATGCAGTGCTGGGCGGTGAGCACCCACTGCGCGGAAACGGCGGTGCCGGTGCACTCGGCGACGCCGCCCTCGGTGAGCATGTGCACGCGGACGACCGCGCCACGCTCGCTCTCCGGGCCCTCGTTCGTGCCGAAGATGAGGGCGTTGGCCGGAGCGGCGGCGACGCCGATGAGGGCGGCGGCCGCGATGACGGACGTGGTGACGCGACGGAGCATGCGTGATTCCTTCACTTGGTTGTTCATTGTCTCGGCCCGCCCCGAGGGGACGGACCGAAGCCATGCGACCCACGGGGCCACGTGTGGCGACTTCACCGAGCGTTCGCCGGCATCGTGGCGCCGTTGCGCCGACAACTTGCCGACGTCCGTGGCGGATCCGTCGAAACTGTATCGAGCATATGGGCCCGCCCCCGAAAGCGAAAGAGGGGAGCGGCATTCACCCGGCAATTTACCCGGCGGCGGCGCTCACCGCGAATGGGGCGTGCACCTACCCTGACAATCGTGAACGCCCACGACACCGTTACGCATCGACTCGACCTGTTGCCCATGTGGCCGGGCCTCCGCGCACTGGAAGCCGTCCCGGCCTTGGCTCATGCACTCGACGGGAAAGTTTCGCTGCTGCCCGTGCCCGCCGATGACCCGGCTCGCGCGGAGCTGTTGGCCCGCACCCAACGCGCCGGCGATCCCATCGACGCCGACGTCGCCATCGTCGCCTGCACGTCCGGCTCCACGGGCACCCCCAAGGGGGCGATGCTCACGGCCGCGAACCTCCGCGCGTCCATCGACGCCACGCACGCCCGTCTCGGTGGCCCGGGTCAGTGGTTGCTGGCCACGCCGCCGTCGCACATCGCGGGGCTGCAGGTGCTGCTGCGGACGCTGCGGGCCGGCGAGGTTCCCGTCGCCATTGAGCTTTCCGACGGCTTCCGCCCCTCCTCCTTGGCCGACGCCATCGCGGCGATGTCCGGGCGACGCCGCTACACCTCCATCGTTCCCCTGCAGTTGGGCCGCATCCTCGGCGACGCGGAGGCCACTGCGGCGCTGGCCTCCCTCGACGGGGTACTGGTCGGCGGGCAGGCCACGTCCCCCGAACTGCTGCGCCGGGCCCGCGCGGCCGGGGTGACCGTGCTGACCAGCTACGGATCCTCCGAAACTTCCGGTGGCACGGTTTACGACGGTCGTCCCCTCGATGGCGCGGACATCTCCATCGCCGATGGCGACGGCGACGGCTATGGCGACGGCACGGAGGGCTGCAGTGGGGGCCGCGGCAAGGACCGCAGCGAGGAAAGCCCCCGCGGGGCAACTCCGGGAGGGGTCGCCCCGGGCACGGCGGGCCCCGGCCGCATCGTCGTGTCCGGCCCCATGGTCTCCCGCGGGTACCGCAACGTCGACGATCCCGACCTCGCCGACGGCGTGTTCCGCACCTCCGACGCGGGCAGCTTCGACCACTCCGGTGGCACCGCCGACTCGTCCGACCCAAGCGACCCGGGCGGTCCTGGCGGTGGCCCGGTGCTGCGCGTGCTCGGGCGCATGGACGACGTCATCATCTCCGGCGGCCTGAAATTCCTCCCCGGCCCCATCGAGGACGCGCTGACCTCGCTCGGCGACGTCGCCGCGGCGGCCGTCGTCGGCGTGCCGCACCCGGAGCTCGGCCACGCCGTCGTCGCCGCGGTCACGCTCCACGACGCCGGATCCCCCTCGCCCGGCGCGACCCCTCCCGACCCCTCCGCCGCCGACACCGGCGCCATCGAAGAACACCTCCGCGCCCGTCTCGCCCCTGTCTTGGACAAGCACCAGGTTCCGAGGGCGGTGTTCGTCGTCAAGCAACTGCCCACCCTGCCCAGCGGAAAGCTGGACCGCACGGGCCTGGCCGCGACCCTCGCGGCGCGATGGGGGATGATGTCCGAATGACCGACCGCACCACCCCCCGCCCCGCCGACCGCCCCGCGACCTTCGCGGACTGGATGGAAGGGGCGCGCCCGCACACGTGGGCCAACGCCTTCGCGCCCGTCGTCGCCGGCGTCGGCGCGGCGGCCCACCACTCCGACGTCGCCTGGGGCCGCGCCGCCCTGGCGCTGCTGGTGGCGTGGGCGCTGATCGTCGGGGTGAACTTCGCCAACGACTACTCCGACGGCGTGCGCGGCACCGACGACGACCGCTCCGGGCCGCTGCGCCTGACCGGGTCCGGCCTGGTGCCGCCGAAGCGCGTCAAGGCCGCCGCATTCGCGTGCTTCGGGGTCGCGGCCGTCGCGGGGCTGGCGCTGGCGTTGCTCAGCGCGTGGTGGCTGGTGCTCGTCGGCGCGGCGTGCATCGCCGGCGCGTGGTTCTACACCGGCGGGAAGAACCCCTACGGCTACCGGGGCCTCGGTGAGGTGGCGGTGTTCGTGTTCTTCGGGCTCGTCGCGGTGCTCGGCACCGAGTTCACCCAGTCCGGGCGGATCAGCTGGCCCGGCGTCGTCGCGGCGGTGGCCATCGGCGCGATCTCCGCGTCGGTGAACCTGGCCAACAACCTGCGCGACATCCCCTCCGACACCGAGGCCGGCAAGGTGACGCTGGCCGTGCGCCTCGGCGACGCCGGCACCCGCAAGGCGTGGGTCGCGCTGGCCTGCACTCCCCTGGTCGCGTCCGTGGCGCTGGCTTTCGCCACCCCGTGGGCGCTGGCGGGGCTGGTGGCCGCGCCCCTGATTTTCGTCGCCTCGCGGCCCGTGACCGGGAACGCGAAGGGCCCGGCGCTCATCCCCGTGCTGGGGATGGCCGGCCGGGCCATGCTGCTGTGGGCCGTGGTCACGGCCCTGGCGCTCGCGCTGGGTTAGTCCGCGCTGGGTTAGACGGGCGCGCACGCCCTCCGTGCGCGACCGCGCGCAGCCTCCGTGGGCGACCGCACGGCGCGATCGCTACATCGACTCGCGCTCCGCGAGCTGCCGGCGCACGTATTCCTTGTGCGCGCGGCGGTTGGAGTCCCACACCGCAACGCCCTCGTTGGCGCGGGTGCGCAGCTTGGGGAACAGGAACACCGACGCCGGCATGGCCACGATCAGCGCCAGAACGGCGAGGATGGCCAGCGGGACCTGGATCTCGAACAGCACGATGATGCCGACGAGCACCGCGAACACCACGAGGAACAGCATCAGCCGGGCAAGGCCGTACCAGAAGACGTCCTTGAACGCCTGGTTGCGTTGCGCGCGGTGCGCGTCCTGGTCGGGAGCGCCGGTGCCGGTGCCGGTGCCGGGGTTCTGCTTCGCATTGTCACTCACACGTGACACTCTACGTATCCTGGATTGACGTAGGAGGTGCGAGGTGGGTCGTTTGCTGATTCTGATCCTGATCATCGTCGTGATCGTGCTGGTGTGGCGCGCGTTCGGCCCCGGGACCTGGGGCAAGGGCACGGGCCGCAGCGGCATGGCCGGTCCCGGAGCGCTCGGGGGCGGGCGAGGCGGTGCCCTGGGTGGTGGACGTCCCGGTGGGCTCGGCGGCATCGGTCGCGGTGGCCGCGGCGACCGAGCGAACCTCGGGCAGCCGCGCATCAAGGGCCCCGACGATGACGAGGACTTCCTCTGGCGCCTGGAAAAGCAGCGCTTCGACGAGCAGCGCGCCCGCGAGCGTGCCGCCGAGGCCGAGCGTGAGCGCCGGCGTGCGGAGGAGCAGCGCCGAAATGCGCGCGGCGCCGACGGCACCGGCAACGTCAAGGGTCCCGAGGGCCCCGAGGGCCCCGAGGGCCCCGAGCCCGGGGAAAACCCGCCGAACCCCGACAACGCTTAGTCAGCCGAGCCACTACCGAACGGCTGTCGAGTCATCGCCGGGCCGCGGCAGATCGCCCCGCCGCCGCGCCGCGACCTACACGTTCTTGCCGCGCTCGAGCAGCTGCAGCAGGTAGGCGCCGTAGCCGGACTTCGCCAGGTCACGGCCGCGCTGCTCGAGGTCGTCGTCGGAAAGCCAGCCCATGCGCCAGGCGACTTCCTCGGGGCAACCGATCTTCAGGCCCTGGCGCTGCTCGATGGTCCGCACGAAATCGCCTGCGGCCATGAGCATGTCGACGGTGCCGGTGTCCAGCCACGCCGTGCCGCGCGGCAGGATCTCCACCTTCAGGCGCCCCTGCTCCAGGTACGCGCGGTTGATGTCGGTGATCTCCAGCTCCCCGCGCGCCGACGGCTCGAGCCCCCGCGCGATGTCCACCACGTCGGCGTCGTAGAAATACAGGCCCGGCACCGCGAAATTCGACCGCGGATCGGCCGGCTTTTCCTGCAGGCCGGTGGCCATCCCCGACTCGTCGAAATCAACCACGCCATACGCCGTCGGGTCGGCGACCCAGTACGCGAAGATCGCCCCTCCCCCGGGCTCGCGGAACCGCCGCAGCTGGGTGCCCAGACCGGCGCCGTAGAAGATGTTGTCGCCGAGCACGAGCGCCACCGGCTCATCGCCGATGTGGTCGGCGCCGATGATGAACGCCTCCGCCAGGCCGCGCGGCTCGTCCTGCTCCGCGTAGGTCAGGTTGACGCCGAAGTCGGAACCGTCGCCGAGCAGCCGCGTGAACTGCGGCGCATCCTCGGGCGTGGTGATGATCAGAATGTCCCTGATCCCCGCCAGCATCAACGTGCACAGCGGGTAGTAGATCATCGGCTTGTCGTACACCGGCACGAGCTGCTTGCTCACGGCCTTCGTGATCGGCCACAGCCGCGACCCCGTGCCGCCGGCCAGAATGATGCCCTTCATCGCGGACTCACGCCTCCCCGACGTCCTCGTTGGCCATCGCCCACTCGTCGCGCAGCTCGTTTTCCATCGCGCAGCAGTCGTCCCAGTCCGGCAGGGAACCGCCGGCGGATTCGAATTCGGCGATGGTGGGGGCCGCGGCGTCCTTGTCCGACAGGATCGGCTTGACGACGCCCACCTCTCCGCCTTCGCCGGCACCGGCGAGAATCCCCTCCACGTCGATGCCCAGCTCCGGGTCCAGGATCGACACCGCTCGTTCGATCTCGGGGTCGTAGCCGGTGGAGGTGAGGTACGTCAGGACGGAGTCGTCGGCAAGCGAAATGAAACCGTGCGCGACGCCCACCGGCACGTGCACCACGCGCCGCGACCCGGCCTCCAGCTCCACGGTGAGCACCTCGCCGAACGTCGGCGACCCGCGGCGCACGTCGACGATGACGTCGAGCACGCGGCCGGCCGGGCACGTGATCAGCTTCGCCTGCCCCGGCGGCACGTCGGCGAAGTGCAGGCCGCGGACGACGCCGGCGGCGGACACGCTCATGTTCGCCTGCTCGGGGATGAACGGGTAGCCGGTGGCGTCGATGAACGCGTCGGCCTTGAACCACTCGTGGAACGAACCGCGCGCGTCGCCGTGGATGATCGGCTCGAAAACGTGCACCCCCGGGATGGCGGTCGGCTGGAAGGTGGCTTTGTCGGTGCCCTGCGTCATGGGTCCGAGTCTAGGGCCCGGGCGGGCGTCAGGGCGCGATCGGCTTTTCGACGCGCGCGTACCCGGCCTCGGCGGCGTCGTACGCCGCGGCCCACCACCCCGGGTTGGCCCGGTACCAGTCGACGGTGGCGGCCAGTCCGGCGTGGAAGTCGCGGTAGGCGGGCTCCCAGCCGAGACCCTCCATCGACGACGGATCGATGGCGTAGCGGCGGTCGTGGCCGGGACGGTCGGTGACGTGGACGAACTCGTCGCGGCCGCGGCCGAAGACCTCCAGCAGGTCGCCGACGACGTCGATGTTGGCGCGCTCGCCGTCGGCGCCGATGAGGTACGTGGCACCGATGGCGCCGCGGTCGAGGATGGCCCACACGGCGTCGTTGTGGTCATCGACGTGGATCCAATCGCGCACGTTGTCGCCGGTGCCGTACAACCGCGGCTCGCGGCCGCGCAGCAGCCCGCAGATCTGGCGGGGGATGAACTTCTCCGGGTGCTGCCGCGGCCCGTAGTTGTTCGAGCAGTTGCTGATGGTCGCCGCCAGCCCGAAGCTGCGCACCCACGCGCGCACGAAATGGTCGGCCGCCGCCTTCGACGCCGAATACGGGCTCGACGGGTTGTACGGCGTCTGCGGGGTGAAGCGCGCCGGGTCATCGAGAGCGAGGTCCCCGAAGACCTCGTCGGTGGAGATGTGGTGCAGCCGAACGTCGTGCTTCGCGCATGCCTTGAGCAGCGTGACGGTGCCCACGACGTTGGAGCCGACGAACGGGTCGGCGTCGCGCAGCGAATTGTCGTTGTGCGACTCGGCCGCGAAATGCACGACGGCATCATGCTTTGCGACGAGGCCGTCGACCAGTTCGGCGTCCCGGACATCCCCGGCGACGACGTCGCAGACGTAGGGCGAATCCGGGTTCCCCGGAACCTCGCGGAGGCTGTCCGAGTTCGCCGCGTAGGTGAAGGAATCCAGCACCGTGACGTCGACGTCCGGCCGGGTGGCCAGGGTCCGCAGCACGAAGTTCGAGCCGATGAAACCGGCGCCGCCGGTGACGAGGATGCGCATGCGACCACCGTACCCCGCAGCCCGGATCACCCCGAGAGAAGAAAAACCGCCGCCGACGGCGATGCGTCGGCGGCGGTGGAGACGGCAGGGGTGAATCGTGGGCCCTAGGGCCGCCCCATCCGATCGTTCTGCGGCGCGGACGCCCCGGTGGAGTCCTTCGGAGCGGTGGCGTAGATGGTCATGATCAGCACGCCGGCGAGGAACAGGGCGCCGCCGGCGACCTCCACCCAGGCCGGGGAGTTGTCGGACCAGTCGGCGATGGTCAGCACCGAGCCGAGGGCCACCAGGCCCAGCGCCGCGTACAGGGCGCGCTTGGTGCCGAAGCGCCGGATCACGTCGATCGGCGCGAACGCGGCGAGGATCATGGCCACGCCGGCGACCATGGTCACCTCGCCGAGCCCGCCGGGGGCGAACACGGTGAAGAACAGGCCGATCAGGAACAGGAACGCGCCCAGCGTCAGGGAGCCCTTGTTGTTCGCGCGCATCAGTTCAGACCGGCGTAGGAGTGCAGGCCGGAGACGACCATGTTGATGAAGAAGAGGTTGAACACCATCGTCGCAAAGCCGAGGATGTTGATCCACGCGGCCGCGGCGTTGCGCCAACCCGACGTCGCGCGGGCGTGGAGGTAACCGGCATAGACGATCCACGTCACGAAGGACACGGTCTCCTTCGGGTCCCAGCCCCAGAAACGGCCCCAGGCGACCTCGGCCCAGATGGCGCCGAACACGACGCCCAGGCCGAACAGCGGGAACGCCCAGATGGCGGTGCGGTACGCGATGGCGTCGAGGGTCTTCGCGGCCGGCAGCGGCATGGCCAGCTTGCCGAAGAAACCCTTCTCCCGCCCCTTCGGCTGCTTGATGCGCAGCAGGTACAGGAGCGAGGCGATGCCGGAGACCAGGAAGATGCCGCCGCCGATGGAGACGGTGGACACGTGGATGGGGAACCAGAAGGACTGCAGCGCGGGCACGACCGGCGCGGACTCGGCGTAGAGCGAGGTGCCGCCGTAGAACATCAGCGCCGCGACCGGGGTCAGCAGCCAGGGCCAGAAGATGCGCATCTCGTTGCGGCGCAGGACCACGGCCGCGATGACCATGGCGAAGAGGCTGAACACCGAGATGTACTCGTACAGGTTGCCCCACGGGAAACGCTCGGCGGACAGGCCGCGCAGGACCACCGACGCCAGGTGCACGGCAACGCCGATGTAGACGACCATCTCGGCCATCGCGCCGATGGACGCGGCCTTGCGGAACTTCGCGGCGACGGCCTCGGGGTCGTGCTCGTTGGCGTCGTAGGTGTCCGGGATGGACCCCGTGCCCGTGACCGGGTCCCCGCCCCGGCCCGCATCAGTAACGGAGTCCGCGGAGTCGGCGGAGGCGCCCGAGCCGACGAGCACCTTCTCGCCCACCATCCCGGCGCGGGCCTCCGCCCGGGCCTCCAACGCCGACAGGCGGCGCACGTAGTAGGCGATGAACAGCAGCAGCGCCAGCGCGTACAGCGCGAAGGCCGAGAAATAGGACCAATCGGAGTACTGCGCCAGTGTCTGGTTGACGGGCATCGGGGCCGCTCCAAGCATGTTCGGGGGTTCGTGCGATCGGGTATGACCGTAGTCGCGCACCGCCCGAAACCCCAACCCCCGGGGGCATCGTCGCAGGCCGGGCCCGCGATGGCGAACGGCGGGCTTGACGACGCCACGTCGTCAAACCCGCCGTTTCAGGCCGATGACGGCCGGATCAGCCAGGCAGCCGGATCAGTCGTCCTCCGGCTCCGGCCGGCCGAGGACCCCGCGCACGAAGGCGTCGAACTCGTCGCCCCACCCGGCGCGGTCCGTGCGGGCCAGGCCACCGAACTCCACGCGGGTGGCCGTGTCCGACACCGGGTGCAGGCGCACCCACAGGCGGCGGCGCTTCACGGCCAGCGACACGACCAGGCCGGCGAGCATCGCGATCGACGACCACAGCACCCACACCTGCGTCGGATCGTGCGACACCTGCAGGTTGACGAACTCCTTGGCGCCGAGGAACTCGATCTTCGTGCCGTCGTCGAGGGTGACGTCCTCGCCCTCCTTGAGGTTGACGCGGTCGATCTTCTCCAGCTGGCCGGAATGCATCAGGTCGCGGTCCAGCGAGAACAGCTGCTGGCTGCGGCCGGTGTCCAGGCCCGCGTCGCCGCGGTAGACGTCCACGGCCACGGCCGGGTCGTTCATGGCCGGGTACACCGACGTCAGCAGCGCGCCGGACTCGCCGGTGAACTCGGCGGTCGGGGCGAACAGGCCCTCGATGGCGATCTGGTTCTGGCGGCGCTCGTACAGGTCCGGGTACATGCCGGCCGGCGGGTCGAAACGCATCGCCCCGGAAGACAGGAAGAACGTCGGGTCATCCGGGCGGAACTGCACGATCGACGTCCGCGACTCGCCATTGGGCCACGTCACCCGCATGGCCGGGGCGAAACCGTGGCCCTGCAGGTACACGCGGTCACCGGCGACGCGCAACGGGTGGTTGACGCGCAGCGTCTGCTCGTTCCACTCCTCCGTCGGCTCGCGCATGGTGTCCTCGTCTGCCCAGCGGATGTTCGACGTGAACATCTCCGCCTGGCCGTTGGGCAGGTAGTCGGCCACGAAGTCCTCGACCTGCACGCAGAACGGGTTCAGGCCGGTGCCGTCGAAAAGCAGGCCCGGGCGCAGCGAGTCGAAGTTGGCGGGCGCGGTGTTGCAGAACGGGGTGTTCACCGCGCCCTGCACGGCCTCGTCCTGGATCTCGGTGCCGGTGTCCGTGATCAGGATGATCTGGCCCTCGTAGTACAGCAGCTTGCCCGCGGCGATGGTGATCAGCAGCGCGACCAGGCCCAGGTGGAACACCAGGTTGCCGAACTCGCGGAAGAACCCGCGCTCGGCGGAGAACGACAGGGCGCCCGCACGGTCCTCCGCCGCCGGCGTCTCCGTCAGGTGCCACCGCTTGAGGCGGGAGGACACGTCCGCCTTGACCTCGTCCAGGGGCTTGTCGACGACGCCGTCGTCGTTCATGGGCAGGCGGCCCAGATTCTTCGGCGCGCGCGCCGGCGGCGTGCGCATCGCCTTCCAGTGCTCGATGGTGCGCGGGATGATGCAGCCCACCAGCGACGCGAACAGCAGCACGTAGATGGCGGTGAACCACACCGACGAGAAGACGTCGAAAAGCTGGAGCTTGTCGAAGATCTCCGCCATCGTGCCGTTGTTGGCCAGATACTCGTCGACCTTCGACTCCGACAGCGACCGCTGCGGCAGCAGCGCACCCGGGATCGCCGCGAACGCCAGCAGGAACAGCAGGATCAGCGCGGTGCGCATGCTGGTCAGCCACCGCCACGCCGCGCGCACGGGGCGCATCGCCTTCGCGCCGGCCGTGCTTCGCGTGCCCTGCCCCTGCGGGGTAGTCGCCATCGTCGCTGCCATCTCCTTAAATCGGCGTCACCGTGTCGGTGATGAACGCCACCTGAATCCAATTGACGAACATATCCCAGAGGCCCGTGACCAACGCGATGCCCACCAGCACCAGCATCGCGCCGCCGACCATCTGGATCGTGCGGGAATTGCGGCGCAGCCAGTCCACGCCCTTCATGGCGCGTGCCGAGCCCAGCGCCACCAGGATGAACGGCAGGCCCAGGCCCATGCAGTACGCCACGATCAGCGCCACGCCACGGGCGGCGGTGAGCCCCTCCGTGCCGGCGGACACCGAAATGATGGCCGTCAGCGTCGGGCCCAGGCACGGCGTCCAACCCAGCGCGAACACCGCGCCGAGCATCGGGGCGCCCAGCCACGTGGTCCACCGCTTCGGCGCCATGCGGGTGTCGCGCTGCAGCGCCGGGACCATGCCCATGAACACCAGGCCCATGATGATGGTGACCACGCCGCCGACGACGGTCAGCGTCCGCGCCTCCACCCGCAGCGTCGACACCAGGCCGAACACCGACGCGGAGCCGAGGACGAAGATCACCGTGAAACCGGCGACGAACAGCAGCGCCGCCAGGCCCACCCGGGCGCGGACCTTCTTCTGGTTGGCCACCGCAGTGGCTCCGCGCGGGCCGTCGTCACGCGAAGGCGCACCCGACGGCGACGTGGCACCCGCCTCCCCCGCCGCGCCCGAAATGCCCGTCAGATAGGACACGTAACCGGGGACCAGCGGGATCACGCACGGGCTGGCGAAGGACACCAGGCCCGCGGCGGCGGCCGCCAGCAGCGCCAGCAGAATCGGGCCCTGGGACGCGGCGTCCGCGAAAGCGTCGCCGATGCCGGAGGCGAGGAGCATCTAGGCTCCCCCACCCTCGTCGGCGACCTTGCGCACGGCGTCCCACAGCTCCGACTCGCTGACCTCCTTGAGGAAGACCACCGCCGGGCGGTGCTCCCGGTCCAGGATGATCGTCGTCGGGATCACCGACGCCGGGATGCCGCCGAGCGCCACCGCGTTGACGAACGGCGGATCGTAGATCGACGGGTAGCTCAGGCCGTTGTCCTCGACGAAGTCCCGCGGCGCGGAAATGACGTTGTCGCGGACGTTGATGCCCAGCAGCGTGCCCAGGCCATCGGCCTGCATCTTCTCGTGCACGGCCTGCAGATCATCCGACTCCGAGCGGCACGGCGCGCACCACTGGCCCCACGCGTTGAGCACCACCATCTCGCCCTCGAAATCCGACAGGCGGATCTCCTGGCCCTCCTCCATCAGCGATTCGCCGAAGACCTCGCCGACGGGGGCGCGGTCCTCCGGCGCGTACTCGATGGTCGTCTGGCCGCCCGGCGAGACGAACTCGAACGTGCCGCCGATGGCCACGGCGTCATGGCCGACGGTGTCGTCGGAACAGGCCGCCAACGACGCGGTCAGGGCGATGCCCGCCACGGCGGCGATGGTGCGGAAGAGGGGGCGCATGCGAAGGGGCCGTCCATTCGTGTTCTGGGTTTACTGCAATCTAACGAAAAGAGGGACCGGGAAACGAATCACGGCTCCCGGCCCCGGACCGGTCACAGATGCGCGGCCGGCTCCGCGTAACGCACGTCGACGATCGTGTCGCCCAGGAAGACCAGAGAGGTCACCGACGACAGATCGCACTGGCGGTCCGCCGGATTGTGGGCCAGCGGCAGGTCGCGGGCGCGGCGGGCGGCGGCGACCACGCACAGCTGGTGGGTGACGATGACCGCCTCCCGGCCCTCCGCGGCCTCGCGCGCGCGGTGGATCGCCGTGAACATGCGGTCGGCGATCTCCTCGTACGGCTCGCCCCAGCTGGGCACGCTCGGCCGGCGCAGCCGCGGCCAATAGCGGGGATTCCACAGGTCGGAATCCCAGCCGCGCACGTGCAGGCCCTCGAAGGAGTTGCCGGCCTCCAGCACGTCCGGATCGATGACCGGGTCCAGGCCGGTCACCGCGGTCATCGGCTCGGAGGTCTCGCGGGTGCGCTGCAGCGGCGAGCACGCCAGGTAGGCGACGTCGTGGCCCGCGAAGGAGCGGGCCGTGGCCTCCGCCTGCGCGCGGCCCCGGTCCGACAGGCGGTAGCCCGACAGTCGGCCGTAGAGGATCTTCGCCGGGTTGTGCACCTCCCCGTGGCGGACCAGGTGGACGATGGTGCGCGGCGAATGCACGGGCGTGCGCCCGTCGTCCGGCCCGGTCACTGGCCGGGCTCCGGGGTCGCGGCCGCGGCGGCCTTGGCGGCGACGCGAACGGCGGACTCGATGACCTCGAAGTCGGCGTCGGTCAGGGCCGAGGACACGAACCAGGTCTCGAAGCAGCTCGGCGGCGCGTAGACGCCGTTTTCCAGCAGGGCGTGGAAGAACGCCGGGTAGCGGAACGTGTCGGCGGCCTTCATGTCCGCGAAGTTGCGGCCCTCGCCCTCGGCGAAGCGCGGCGAGAAGAACGTGGCGGCGCGCTGGATGTGGTGGGCGACGCCCTCCGCGGTCAGCGCGTCCGACAGGATGCCGGCCATGCGGTCGGCGTTGGCGGACACGGCGGCGTAGACGGATTCGTCGGCGGCGCGGAGGCTGGCCAGCCCCGCGGCGACGGACACCGGGTTACCGGACAGCGTGCCCGCCTGGTAGACGGGGCCCTGCGGGGCAAGGTGCTCCATGATGTCGCGGCGGCCGCCGAAGGCCGCGGCGGGCAGGCCGCCGGAGACGACCTTGCCGAAGGTGGTCAGGTCGCCGGCGACGCCGTCGACGCCGTACCAGCCCTTGGCGGAGGTGCGGAAGCCCGTCATCACCTCGTCGAGGATCAGCAGCGCGCCATCGGCATTGGCGATGGCCTTGAGCTCCGCATTGAAGTTCTCGCCCGGTGCGACGGTGCCCATGTTGCCCGCGGCGGCCTCGGCGATCACGCAGGCGATCTCGCCCGGGTTCTCGGCGAACGCGCGGCGCACCGCCTCCAGGTCGTTGTAGGGCACCACGATCGTGTCGGCGGCCGATGCGCCGGTGACGCCCGGCGAATCCGGCAGGCCGAAGGTGGCCACGCCCGAGCCGGCCGACGCCAGCAGCGCGTCGACGTGGCCGTGGTAGCAGCCGTCGAACTTGACGATCTTGCCGCGGCCGGTGAAACCGCGGGCCAGGCGCACCGCGGACATGGTGGCCTCGGTGCCGGAGTTGACCAGGCGGACCTCCTCGACGGAGGTGCGGTCGATGATCTCCTGCGCCAGCTCGGTCTCGCCGGCGGTCGGGGCGCCGAAGGACAGGCCACGGCCGGCGGCCTCGCGCACGGCGTCGACGACGGCCGGGTGGGCGTGGCCCATCAGCATGGGGCCCCAGGAGCAGACCAGGTCGACGTACTCGTTGCCGTCGACGTCGGTCAGGCGCGAACCCTTCGCCGATTCGATGAAGCGGGGGGTGCCGCCGACGGAGCCGAAGGCGCGCACCGGGGAGTTCACCCCGCCCGGGGTCACCGCACGGGCGCCGTCGAAGAGGCGCGCGGAGTTGTCCGTCTGCTGTTTTGAGGTCCGCTGGGGTGTAGTCACGCCGCCCATCGTAGGGAAACGCCCTCGCGGCGGGCCAACCCGCCCCCGGGGTCAACCACCCCGGGAGAAGCGGCGGGTCAGCGCGGGGCGGATGCCGCCGCGGCCCATGATCCGGTTGAGTCGGCGTGAACGCCATTCGATCCACAGCCCGGAGGCGACCATCAGCAGCGCGGCGATGAGCGGGTGCAGCACGCCGGCTACGGATAGCACCAGCACGGCGATGTTGTAGCCCCAGGCGAAGGCGATGTTGCCGCCCATGGTCCGGGTGACGTCGCGGGCCAGCGAGATGGCCTCGGGGATGGAGGAGACGCGGGAGCGCAGCGACACCACGTCCGATTCCTCGATCTCGAGGTCGTCGACGCCGGCGTCGGCGTCCATCATCACGCCCACGTCGGCGACGCGGAGGCATTCGGCGACGTCGGAGCCGCCGACCATGACCACGGTTTCGCCGCCCGAATGGACGCCGCGGACGGCGGCGGCCTTCCGGCCCGGCACGATGCCGGCGTACACGCGGGAGATGCCCAAACGGTCGGCGAAGCGCCGCGCGACCGGGTAGGGGTCGCGGGTGATCATGATCGTGTCCACGCCCATCTCCTCCAGCTCGTCGATGGCCTCGACGGCGTCGGGCTTGATGTCCTCGCCGACGGTGATCACGCCGCGGACCTTGCCCCGCCAGCTTATGACCAAGGGGGTGCCGCCGCCCATGGCCGCGACGGCCATCCGCTCGTCGAGGGCGGACATGTCGCGGGGCCGCCACAGGCTGGCCTCCACGAATCGCTTTTCGACGTCGCCGTCGGACGTGACCACCGGCAGTTCCGCCTGGCCGATGAACGCGCCATCGTCGTCGATTTCCACGTGGTGCACGTCGATCCAATGGGGCACGTCCCCGCCGGGGTCGGTGTCGCGGGAGACGCGGCAGGCGCGGACGATGGCGGCGGAGACCGGGTGGTCGCTCTCCATCATCAGGGCGCCGGCGACGCGGAGGATCAGCTCGGGGTTCTCGTCTTCCACGGCCGCCACCTGCAGGACGTGCATTTCGCCGGCGGTGAGCGTGCCCACGCGGTTGAACATCACCGAGTCAGCACTGGCCAGCGACCGGAACGCCTCCGCGTCGCGGATGAGCAGTCCCCTCTCGGCGGCCGACAGGATGCCGATGCGCAGCGCCGTCGACGTGGACATGGCCAGCGCCACCGGGGCGATGCCGATGAGGATGGCCAGCGCCACGGCGAAAGCCCCACCCGCTCCGCCGGAGACCAGCCACCAGATGCCGAACGCCACGAGCGCGAGCAGCATCGACCAGGGCACCAGCACCGACGCGGAGCGGACCGCCACCTGGTGGGCGGCGTCCTCCTCGCGGATCGCCGCCTGCACCCAACGCTGGATCGCCGCGGCGCGGGTCTTCGACCCGGTGCGGGCGACGCGGACCTTCAGGCGCTGGTCCAGGTTCAGGGAACCCGCCCACACGCGGGAGTTGACCTTCGTCTCCTTGGGCACCGGCCCGCCGCCGACCACGCGGGAGTCGACCCGCGACGCGCCGCCGACGACGACGCCGTCGACGGGGATGATCTGCCCGGGAGGCACCAGCACGTCCTCGCCGATGTTGAGTTCGGCGATGGGCACCCGCCGCTTCTCGGGCTTCGAGGCCTTGCCGGTCTTGCGGACCACCGTCACGTGACGGTCGGCGGGGATGCGCAGCACGTTCATGGCGGCGCCGGTGCGGACCCGGTTGTAGCGCGTCGCCAGTCGCCCACCCAACAACAGGACGGTCACGCCGCAGGCCACGTCCAGGAACAGCTCCGCCGGGGAACTGCGTTCATAGTGGAAGGCGAACCACGTCGGCGTCGTCGTGAAGCCGATCTTTCCCGCATCGCCCAGCACGATCTCCCCGAGGGACCACGCCCACGCCAGGAGGATCGCCGCGGCGCTGGCACCGTCGAGCGCGGACATCCGCCGGCGCATCGACGCCAGCATCGCCCGGTGGAACGGCCACCCGCCCCACAACGCCACGATCGTGGTCAGGCCCGCGCACACCCACTGCCACCAATCGAATTGCCACGGCACGTGGAGCGACAGCACCAGGACGGGGATGCTCAGCAGCAGCGACACGACGAACCGGGTCTTGGTCACCAGGGCGCGGGCGGTGAACAGGGCCTCGTTGGAGCCCTCCCTACGCTGCGTCGCTTCGCGGCGCCGCACCCGCGCCTCCGCCATCTGCTGCGCCGCGGCGGGCACCGCCGGGCGACGACGCGGGGAGGCGTCGAGGCGGGTCGCGCGGCGCCGCAGCGAATTGCGGGTCAGGTACGCCCCGATGCCGTGCTCGGCCAGCGCCGCGATGAGGACGTCGGGGGCGATGTCGTCCGGCGCGGTGACCCACGCACGGCCCGGCTGGTAGACGACCGTGGCGCGCACGCCCGGGAAACCGGCGAGGATGCGCTCGGCCTCGTCGGCCTCCAACGCGGACTCCAGGCCCTCGAGCACGAGGCCGAACGAAGTCAGACCGGTGCCCGTGCGGCGGGCCAGACGCTGGTGCAGGCTCTCATCGCCGTCGGCGCGGCCCCGCGGGCGGACCAGCTTCGCCGCCGCCAGCTTCGCCTCGTCGATGGCCCGGGTGACGCGCTCGTCGGTCTCGCGCAGATCGCGCGCCCGGTCCTGTTCCGGGGTGGAGCCGCGCGATTCCGCCGGCTCCGGATCCTTCGGCGCGGCCGGCACGCGCGAATTCGTCGAGGGGCTCATCACGCCTCGCCGTCCCCGCGCCCCCGGATGTCGCGGTAGAGCAGCACCAGACCCAGGATCATCACGCCGGCCGGCACCACGGTCCACGCGGTCACGGCCATGGCCATCGCGCCGGCCAGCGACACGAAGGTCATCAGCACCACCGCGCCGATGAGGACGCGGCGCACGGTCTTCGACGTCTCCGCCGACGGCGCCAGCAGCGCCACGAGGATCGCCACCACAATGCCCAGCACGCCGACGATGACGATGTCGCGCGCCACCTCGGGGCGGATGCCGGACCGGTCCCCCGTCAACAGCAACATGGACACCACCGCCTGCGCGATGGCCCCGCCGACCAGCGTCAGGCTCCACGCCGGTCGGCCGATCCGTGCCTCAGCGGCCATCCCCGCCATCCTTTCCGCGGCCCTTGCGGGCGCCGTCGCCCGCATCGGGTCCCGGACCATCGCCGGAACCCTTTCCTCCGGCGCCAAAATACTCCATGGCGGCGCGCCCCGACGCCAATGCAACCGCGGCACCCGCCGCCGTGGCCGACGCGATGGCCAGCGCCCCGTCGCCCAACTGCAACGGAACCGGGGCCTGCGACCACGGTCCCGCCGGGCCGCCGAGAAACAGGGTGAGCATCCGCACGATCAGGTACGCCGAACCGACGACCAAAACGAACCGGGCCCACTTGTTCCCGCGCTTCATCAGGAAGGCCAGGAACGCGAAGATGCCCGCGAAGACCAGCGTGATCAGCATGGTCATCACCGCCGAGCCGCGTGCCACGAGAAGCTTGTCGTCGGCCCCCAGCTCGGGGAACGCGTCGCCCACCGACTGCCCGCCCATGCCGGGGACCTCCAGGAGCGCACCCGGGTTGAGCAGGTTGATGGCCAACGTGGTCAGGGCCCCCGCCACCTGCAGCACGCACGTGGCGAGCCACGCTTGCCAGGCGCCGACGATCTGCTCGGGCGGTTGGGGCCGTGCGCTCATCGGTCCGCGAGCTTCCGGGCGACGTCGACGGCGAAGTAGGTGAGCACCTGCTCGGCGCCGGCGCGGCGGATGCCCAGCACCGATTCCATCATCGCCGCCTCCAGGTCGATCCACCCGCGCTCCGCGGCCGCGTGGATCATCGCGTACTCGCCGGAGACCTGGTACGCCGCCACCGGCACCGGGGACATGTCGGCGACTTCGCGGACGATGTCCAGGTACGCCATGGCCGGCTTGACCATGACGAAGTCGGCGCCCTCGGCGATGTCCAGCTCGACCTCCAGCAGGCTTTCGCGGCGGTTCGCCGCGTCCTGCTGGTAGGTGCGGCGATCGCCCTGCAGCGAACTGCCGACGGCTTCGCGGAACGGCCCGTAGAACGCGGACGCGTACTTCGCGGAGTAGGCCATGATCGCCACGTCGACGTGCCCGGCGGCGTCCAGCGCGGCGCGGATGACCTCGATCTGGCCGTCCATCATCCCCGACGGCGACACGATGTGGGCTCCGGCGTCGGCCTGCGCGACCGCCATGCGGGCGTAATTGGCCAGCGTCGCATCGTTGTCGACGATGGTGCGGCCCCACCGGTCCTCGCGCAGGACGCCGCAATGGCCGTGGTCGGTGAACTCGTCCAGGCAGGTGTCCGCCATGATCAGCACGTCATCGCCGAACTCTCGGCGCAGACGGGACAGAGCCCGGTTGAGCACCCCGTCCTCCAGCCACGAGCAGGTGCCCTCCCCGTCCTTGTCGGAATCCAGCGGCACGCCGAACAGGTCGACGGCCGGGATGCCGAGCTCGGCGGCCTCCTCGACCGCGCGCACCAGCGAATCTTCGGTGTGCTGCACCACCCCGGGCAGCGAGGTGATCGGACGGGCCTCGTCCAGGCCATCCGCCACGAACATGGGCAGGATCAGATCGTCGACCGACAGCGACGTCTCCGCCGTCATCCGCCGCATCACGGGGTTGGCGCGCAGGCGCCGGGGCCTGCGCACGGGGCCGGGGACGTTGGCTGGGGTGTTACCGGAATCCGTCATGCCCCCAGGGTACGGTCGCCCGCCCCGAAACGGGCACCGGGGTCGGGCTCGCCGCCCGGCCCCGGGGCGCTACTCCGCGGGCTCGGCCGATGCGTCGGAAAGCGACTCGGCGGCGACCCCCGCCGGCTTGTCGTCGGCGGCGCGCTTGCGGCGCTTCTTGCGCGGCGGCGGCAGCTGGCCGGCGGCTCGCAGCGCGGCGACGTGGTCGGCCAGTGCATCGACCAGATCAGTGATGCCCGCGCGCTCCGGCATGACGTCGACGCGCAGCCCGTACTCGCGGGCGGTCGCGGCGGCCATCGGACCGATGCACGCGATGATCGTGCGGGCGTGCGGCTTGCCGGCGATGCCGACCAGGTTCTTCACCGTCGAGCCGGACGTGAAGCAGACCGCGTCGAACCCGCCGGTCTTGATCATGTCGCGGATCTCGGCGCTCGGCGGGGCGGCGCGGACGGTGCGGTAGGCGGTGACGTCGTCGACCTCCCAACCCAGGTCGATGAGGCCGTCGACGAGGACGTCGGTGCCGATGTCGGCGCGCGGCAGCAGCACCCGGTTGACGGGGTCCATGCCCTCGATGAATTCGGGGAAGACCTCGACGACGCCGGCGGCGTTCTGGCGGGCCTCGTCGGGAAGCAGCTCGGGGGTGATGCCCAACTCGCGGATGGCGGTGGCGGTCTTGTGGCCCACCGCGGCGATGCGCACGCCCGCGAACGAACGCGCGTCCAGGCCGAACTCGGTGAACTTGTCCCACACCGCGTTGACGGCGTTGACGGAGGTGAACACCACCCACTGGTACCGGCCGTCGACCAGGCCCTTGACCGCGCGTTCCATCTGCGCGGGGCTGCGCGGCGGCTCGATGGAGATCGTCGGCACCTCGATCGGGATGGCGCCATGGGCGGCCAGGCGGGTGCGCATCGGGCCGGCCTGGCCCTTCGCGCGCGGCACCAGCACGTTCCAGCCGTAGAGCGCGCGGTTTTCCCACCAGCTGTACTTCGAGCGCTTGTCGACGCCCTTGCCCAGCGTGACCACCAAGGGGCCGGACAGATCACCGGAGAGCTGGGCCAGCGTGCCCAGCGTGACGTCGTAGGTGCGCTGCAGGCGGGTGGTGCCGTGCACCGTCACCGACGTCGGCAGCGAATCCGGCAGGCCGCGATCGGAGAGCTCCTTGGCGATGGCCGCCAGATCGTCCTCGACGGCCTGCAGCACCAGCGGCTGCGGCGCGGCGGCCAGCTCGTCCCAGTCGACGTCGGCGCGGCCGAGGTCGGTTTCGGTGTACGTCGAGCCCAGGGCGATGCCGGCGAACGCCGGGACCGTCGACGGCACGGACATGCCCGGCACGATCTGGAACTCGATGTTGTTGCGCGACACGGCGTTGATCTCGGCCAGCACGTCATCGCTGGTCAGCGGGTTTCCCGCAACCAGGCGCACGACGTCGTGGCCGCGGCGGGCCTCGGCGACGAGCAGACGGCTCATCTCCGTGGCGTCCCCGACGGGCTCGCGGATGTCGGCGGCGGTCGGCGGCGCGGGGCGCTGCGGCTTGCGGCGCGACCCCGAGGCCTTGGCGTCGGCGCACAGGCGCTCGTACTCTTCCTCGGCGGCGCGCAGGACCTCCTCCGGGACCGGGAGATCAGCGGCGACGAGTTCGCGTACGCCCGGCATGACGTCCGGGTCGACGTAGGCGACGGACGTGCCGGCGAGGACTTCGCGGGCGCGCAGCGTCAGCAGATCCGGGTTGCCCGGGCCTGCGCCGACGAACAGGATGCGTCCGGCGGGCGTCGTGCGGGGGGTGCTCATCGTGGTGGAGTTGCTTTTCTTCTCGGTGAATCGGGGCGGGAACGGAGGCGGGGACGCCGGCGCGCGGGAGGCGCCGGGATCCCCGGGGGTCAACGGAGGGTGTCCCCCATGACGTCGTGGGCGCCCTGCTCCAGCAGGCGCTCGGCGACGCTGCGGCCGATGTCCTCGGCGTCGGCGGGGTCACCGGCGGCGGACTCGACCAGGCGGCGCGAGCCGTCCAGCGCGAACACGCCGGCGGTCAGCTCCAGCTGGCCGTCCTCGCCGATCTCCGAGTGGGCGGCGACCGGGGCGGTGCAGCCGGCCTGCAGCACCGACAGGATGGTGCGTTCGGCGGTGGCGCGGGCGCGGGACGCGGCGTCGTCCAGGCGGCCGACGATCAGCGCCAGGCGCTTGTCGGCGGCGCGGCACTCGACGGCCAGCGCGCCCTGGGCGGGCGCGGGCATGAGCACGTCGACGTCGAGCGATTCGGCGGCGCGGTCGAGGCGGCCGGTGCGGTCCAGTCCCGCGCGGGCCAGCACGACGGCGTCGAGGTCGTCCTCGACGCGGCCCATGCGGGTCTCGATGTTGCCGCGCAGCGGGCGGATGTCCAGGTCGGGGCGCACGGAGCGCAGCTGGGACACGCGGCGCGGGGCGGAGGTGCCCACCTTCGCGCCCTCGGGCAGCTCGGCCAGCGGCACGTTGCCGCGGGAGACCAGCACCTCGCGCGGGTCGACGCGCTGCGGCACGGCGGCGAGGACCAGGTCCTCCTCCGGCGCGGTGGGCAGGTCCTTGAAGGAGTGCACGGCGATGTCGCAGACGTCCTCGCGCAGCGCGTGGCGCAGCGCCTGGGTGAACACGCCGATGCCGATCTTCTCGACCGGGTCATGGCGGTTGGCGTCGCCCTCGGTCTTGACGATCACCAGCTCGGCCTCGTGGCCCATGCGGATCAGCGCGTCGCGCACGTGGCCGGCCTGGGTGGTGGCCAGCTCGGAGCCGCGGGTGCCGATGCGGATCACCGGGCGGTCGTCCCCGGCCACGCCGGCCGGCGAACCGTCGCCCTGGATCTCGTTGCCATGGACGTCGCTGCCCTGGATGTCGTTGTCAGCCACGGTTTCCTCCGGTTCCGGGTCGCAGAATGCCCTCGATGTCGGCCGGGCCGCTCATGCGGCCCATGCGGTTGCCGACCATCAGGTCGGCGGGGATTTCGGTGTCCGCGTACAACGCCTGGGGCGTCGACAGCGGCAGGTCGAACAGGCGCTGCAGCGCCTGCGCGTAGGACGTGCCGCCGGGCTCGCCCGACAGCTTCTTCACCTGAACGGTGGGCACGTGCAGCAGCTTGTCGACGACCCGTCGCACGGTGCGTCCGACCTCCTGCCGCTCACGGTCGGTGAGGCCCGGGGTCTTGGCCTCCAGGCGCAGCAGCTCGGCCGAGACGACTTCCGAGGCGCGCTCGCGCAGGGCCTTGACCGTCGGGGCGACCTCCAGGGCGCGCTGCGCCTGCAGGTAGCCGTCGAGCTCCTGGTCGACGATGGCGCGGGCGGCGGTTTCGTCGTCGCGGCCCAGCTCGCGGGTGGACGTCATCTGCAGGTGCTCGATGTCGAACAGCGCGATGCCCTGCAGTTCGCCGACGCCTTCCTCGACGTCGCGGGGCATGGACAGGTCGGCGATGGCCAGCGGGCCGGCGTCGCGGACGTCGTCGGCCAGCACCACGGGGCTCATGGCGCCGGTGGCGGTGACCAGGATGTCGACGTCGGCGAGGACGCCGCGGAAGTCGTCGAGCGCGATGGCGCGGGCGGGGATGCCGGCTTCGATGGAATGCGCGGCCAGGTTCTCCGCGCGGTCGACGGTGCGGTTGGCGACGGTGATGTGGGAAACGCCGGCGCGGCCCAGGTGCGTGGCGGCCAGCGAGCTCATGGCGCCGGCGCCGAGGATCAGTGCGTTGCGCCCGGCCAGTCCGTCGGAGTCGCCCGGCTGGTAGTCGGGGTTGATGGCGCGGATGGCCTCGTCGACGGCGACGGAGACCATGGAGGCGCCCGCCTCGTCGATGCCGGTCTCGGTGTGCACGCGCTTGCCGGTGTGCAGCGAACGCTGGGCGAGGTCGTGGAGGGTTCGCCCGACGGCGCCGTGCTCGTCCGCCTCCTGATAGGCGGTGCGGATCTGCCCGATGATCTGCTGTTCGCCGAGGACCATCGAATCCAGGCCCGACGCCACCGACAGCATGTGCTCGGCGGCGCCCTCGGCGTAGCGGACGTAGAGGTGGGGCGTCAGTTCGTCGACGTCGAGGCCGGAGCGGTCGACTATTTCGCGGACCACCGCCGACAACCCGGCGTGGAAACCGCGGGCGGCGACGTAGTACTCGACGCGGTTGCAGGTGGAGACCAGCATCGCCTCGGAAACCGCGTCCTCGGAGAGGAGGCGGGCGAGGGTCTTGGGCTGGTCCGTATCGGCCACGGACACGCGCTCCAGCATGGACACTGGGGCGGACCGGTGCGACATCCCGACGAGCAGCACACTCACGGCATAACCACCGCTATCCGTTCCTCCTCCATCCGGCGTCCGAATCGGCGGCCGGATCTCGATTTCCGCGGGGTCCCGACGGCCCTCGCCGTAGCAACGCGGATCTGGATCGAGGTGAAAACGGCGCGAACCGGGGCGCCGACGCCGAGCGCCGACCCCGGTGCGGGTGCCAGATCCACCGTGCCTTAGGCTCAGGACAGGCGTTGTGCGCCCTGCCCCCGGCCGTGGGCTCATTTTCAACAACGGTAGACCGTGGCGGGGATATTCCACAAACGCGCGCATCCCCCATGAAGCCCCGATCACGCCCATGCGGGGCGCTTATTCGCCGCCCACCCGGGGGAAGCGGGGGTTGATGCCCCCACCCCTATCCGGGCGCCCGGCGACTCAGCGCAGGGCGTCGATGAGATCCTCGTCGTCGATCTCCCAGCAGGCGATCTCCTCGCCGTCGACGAGCACCACCGGCACCCGGTCGCCGAACTCCACCGCGTCCGAACCGTCTCCGGCATCGACGTCGACGATCTCCACCTCCGCGCCGAATCGCGCGGCGATGGGGCGGATCTGAGCCTCCACGCGGGCGCAGGAGCCGCAGGTTGCGCGGGTCATGAGCGTGACGACGGACATCGCGGTTCCCCTTTTCGTTGTTCGGTGGCGTCCCGGCCGTTCTCCCCGGCGGCGCGGTCGAAGGCAGCATACGATGAACGGGCACCCGGACGAACCACCACGGGGGCCGATCGCCGGGCTCGACCGGCCGCAGATCCCGAGCTGCGCGGCGCATCTGAAGCATCTGAAGTACCCGAATCACCCGACGTACCCGAAGTACCCGAACTCACCGAACACCACTAGGACAGGCCCGTGCCCAACCCAGGATCCGATCGTCCGCCCCTGTTGCCGGGCGACATCTTGGCCGAACTGATCCCCTCGCACGGCAACGTCCGCCATTTCCTGGAAACCGTCGCGCTGCACCCGCTGGACCAGGAGTCCCAGCGGGCCGCCGGAGAGGCCGCCGCGCTGGCCGCGCTGGGCGAGCTGTACGGCATCGATTCGGACGAACTGCTCGTCGGGTTCCGGTCCGTGCACGGCGCCTCCCACGCGGCCGGCGGCATCGATCGCCTGTCCGAGCCCCACCCCGACATCCCGCAGGACGCCGGGGCCGCCGCCTTCTTCGACGTGGACAACACCCTGGTGCAGGGCGCCTCCATTTTCCTCTTCGGCGCGGGGCTGGCGCGGCGCGGGTTCTTCGACCGCGGCGAGCTCGCCGGGATGCTGTGGAAGCAGATCAAGTTCCGGGTCTCCGGGTCGGAAAACCCCGAAGACGTCGCGGAAGCGCGCGAGCAGGCGCTGGCGTTCGTCAAGGGCCACCAGGTCGACGACACGGTGGAGATGGCCGAGGAGATCTTCGACGAGATCATCGGCGACCGCGTCTACGGCGGCACCCGCGAGCTGGCGGACCTGCATCTGCAGGCCGGCCAGGAGGTGTGGCTGGTGACGGCGGCGCCGGTGCAGCTGGCGCAGGTCATCGCGAAGAGGCTGGGCCTGACGGGCGCATTGGGCACCGTCGCGGAAGTCGAGGACGGCGTGTTCACCGGCCGCCTGGTCGGCGACATCCTCCACGGCCCCGGCAAGAAGCACGCGGTGGCGGCGCTGGCGGCGTCATCCGGCCTCGACCTGTCCCGCTGCGCGGCCTACTCCGATTCCGTCAACGACGTCCCGATGCTGTCCATGGTCGGCACCGCCGTCGCCATCAACCCCGACCGGCGGCTGCGCCGCGTGGCCACCGAGCGCGGGTGGTCGATCCGGGACTACCGCAGGCTGCGGCGCAACGTGTTCACCGTCGCGCGGTGGACGGTTGCCGCAGGGTCCGTGTCCGCGGCCACCGCCGGCGCCTACCTGGCGTGGACGATGCTGCGGTCCCGGCGAGACCGGCCCCGGTAAGCGGCAGACGGACGCGCGGCCCTAATAGAAGGCGCTCTTCCGGTTGCGCAGGTTGCGCAGCAGCTGGGACTGGATCCGCCCCTTGACCTCTGCGGACAAACCCAGGATCGACACCGGGTCGTCGTCAAGCGAAGCAGGGGACGGCACTGCCCCGGAGCCCGGCCCGGGGGCCTCCATGAACTCCCCGCGGTAACCCTCGGCCCACTCCCGCGGATCGATGGGGTCGAGGACGTCGATGCGCCACTTCGACGGCAGCGGCACCGCGCCCACCGCACCGAGCCACGGGAAAAACGGCGTCGTGGGAATGTACGGGATGCCCAGGCCACGGGCGATGGACAGCACGACGTCGCGCATCAACTCCACCAGCGCCTTGCGCTCGGCCGCGCCCTCCGCCCCCAACGCCCACCCCGGCAGATCCCGCAGCGGCGTCGACGCCCCCTCGGCGAACACGTCGGCCATGCCCCACACCAGGGACTCCAGGGCCTCGTCGATCGGCGCCGCGCCTTCCGCCCGGCCGATGTTCGAGGCGTTCATGCCCTCGGCACCCAGCAGCGCCGACCCGCGCAGCACCGAACCGAGCTGCGGATAGATCTCCTCCGCACCCGTGATGGCCACCGGCACGATGGGGGCGCCGTGGCGCAGAGCCGTCGCCGCGAAACCGCCGCGGCCGAACGCCTGGAGCTGATAACGCAGGGTGTACGGCTTGCCCAGGCCGCGGTAGCCCTCGGGAAACACGCCGACCATCTCGCCGGCCCCCAGCAGATTCGCGGCGGCGTCCCGGCTCGCCCGCACCGCGCCGACCTTCGTGGCCAGATCCGACACCACCGGCAGCGAAAACGCCACGTCGCCGGCCAACAACCGCAGCAACCGCCCCGACGCGCGGTGCAGCGACAACTGCGCCATGATCGCGTCGGCCGGCAGATTGCCGGAGTGGTTGGCCACGATCATCGCCGGGCCGTCGGCGGGGATGCGGTCCCCGCCGTGCAATTCGACGCGGAACCAATGGTCGTGGAGCGGCGCGAGGGCGGGGAACCACGTCTCCTCGACGAACGCGAGGTCGGGGTCCGGGATCATGCCCACGACGATACCGCGGCGGGTCGGCGGCCACCGTCGCACGGCGAAGCTTCCGGACCGAGGCTCCGAAACCGCCCCCGGAAACGGCGAAACGCCCGCCCCACCGAGGTGGAACGGGCGCTGTGGGCCCTCGGGACGGGAGTACCCGCCGCGACGACCTACTTGCCGAGCTTCCGGCGCTGCACTCGGGTGCGTCGGAGCATCTTGCGGTGCTTCTTCTTCGACATGCGCTTGCGGCGCTTCTTGATGACGGAACCCATCGGCTCGACCTCGCTATTCGTTGACTTCTGTGCTGGTTATCGCGACCGACGCGTCGCCCCGGGCGCTACCACCGCGGCAAGCGGCGGGCGATGCATGGGGCGCGTCGGGCGCCAATCGGGTCAATCATAGCGGGGAGCCGGGTGCCGGGGTCAAACGGCCCCGGGCCCGCCACCGTGCGCGACGTGCGTCGAACGACCCGGGGTCCGACTATCCGGCGTCGTAGAAGGACGAATCCAGGTACGTCTTGACCGCGCTTTCGTGCACGCGGAAGGAACGCCCGACGCGAACTGCGGGCAGTTCGCCGGCGTGGACCAGGCGGTACACGGTCATCTTCGACACCCGCATGATCTCGGCGACCTCGGCCACCGTCAGAAACGTCCCGTTCTCGGCATTCGTCATTATCGTTTTCCCTTCAGCGCACTCCGCGCGCTGCAGGCTTCCCCTCCTGCAGAGACTGTGAACACGCGGTTGCTTGCTCAACCTTACCGTTATCGATGGTGCTAATGCGATACAAGGGCGCGAATGGGGCAACCGTTGCACTTGTTGCTGGTGCGCATTGCGCCCGGGGTCGGGCCCGGTCCCGCCCCTCAACTGCGAAAACCCCTCCGTCGCGTCGGGAGGGGTTTTTCCGGCGAAATTCCGGGAGGGTGGCGCCGGGGGCGGCGGCACGGGCGTGCCGGGCCGCAGATCCCCTACCCGCCAATGCTTTACGACGGGCCGGCGTGGCCTACTTCGCGGCCGGGCGGCCCATCGAGGCGGACTTGTCGTGGCACGCGCGCATGGCGCGGATGACCGCGCGGCGCAGCCCCTCCTCCTCGAAGGTGCTCGTCGCCGCGGCCGTCGTGCCGCCCGGGGAGGACACGTCGGCGCGCAGGGACACCGGATCGGCGCCCTCGGCCATCATCATCTCCGCGGCACCGGCGGCGGTGGCCGTGGCCAGACGCTGCGCCTGATCGCGCTTGAGGCCGAGCATCACGCCCGCATCGACCATGGACTCGACGAACTGGAAGAAGTACGCCGGGCCGGAGCCGGACACCGCAGTGACGGCGTCCATCTGCTTCTCCTCGACGACCTCGACGTGGCCGACCTTCTCCAGCAGCGACTCGACGTGGGCGACGTGCTCCTCGTTGGCGAAGCGGCCGGGGGCGATGGCGTTGACGCCGCGGCCGACGAGCATCGGGGTGTTGGGCATGACGCGCACGACGGGAGTGCCCACCGCGCACACGGACTCCAGCTCGTCCAGCGTGATGCCGGCGGCCATCGAGGCGACGATGGTGTCGCCCTCGCCTTCGTCGATGACCCCGGAGATGTCCTCCAGCAGCCCGACGATGCCGTGCGGCTTGACGCACAGGAACACCACGTCGGCACCGTCGACGGCCTGTTCCGCGTCGTCGGCGTCGACGATGCCGTACGTGTCGCGCAGCTCCTTGCGGCGCTCGGGCGATCGCTGCACCAGGTAGATGGACTTCGGGTCCACTCCCCCGTCGATGAGCCCGCCGATGAGCGCGCCGCCGATCTTGCCTCCGCCGATAACCGCAATTCGTGTCATGGTCGGCCAGTGTGCCAAAAGCGCCCCGCATTGGCTAACCAAGGCGGGGCGCTTCGGGTGCGGCGTTCGGTCACGCCGGTGCGATCGGGCCGATCCCGTCGACCGAGTCGGCAGTGCCGACTACTGCGATCACATCATGGTGAGCACGTACGGCGCGAAGGAGACGACCAGGCCGACGACGCCGGCGAGAATCGGGGTCAGGCGGTCGCGCTCGCGGCGGAGCAGATTGACGATGATCACCAGGCCGAAGGCGAAGGCCACGGCGATGACGGCGACGACCGCGGTCGGCAGCACCATCCACAGCAGCATGAACAGCGCGAAGACCAGGCCGCCGAAGAGCAGGCCGACGATCGTCTGCGCGATCAGCAGGCCGATGCTGAGGGTGTTGTCCTCGGAGTAGTCCTCGCGGGACTTTTGGGTCGCCTTCGGGCTCGGATCGCGCTCCGGCTCCCGCTGCGGTTCGAACTCCGGCTCCCGTTCCCGCTCCTGCTCCGGTCGGGAGTCCCACGTCGCGGGGGCAGCGGCGGCGGGTGCGGCGGCGGCCAACGGATCGACGCCGCGATCGTGGGCGTCGTACTCGTGCGCGTCAAACTCTGGCGCGTCATACTCGTGCGCTTCGTGCTCGTGCGCGGCGAATTCCTCGTCGCGCTCGCGGTAGGCGGCGGGCACGTCGTCGGCGTGATCGGCCATGGCGCCGGCGCCACCCGCGGCGAAGGCGCCGCCGGCGATCGCCGAACCGTCGAAGGCCCGATCGTCGTCTCCGGAAACGATGTCCGTGCGGTCCTCGTCGGCCGGCGCGATGTCCGTGCGCTCGCCGTCGCCGATGCCGTCACCGGCTCCGGCCTCGTCCAGGTCCTCGCCCTCGACGACGGGGATGATGTTCGTCGGGCGATCGTCGTAGGCCAACGATCCCTCGAGGACCTCGCGGGCCATCGGCCCGGCCTCGGCGACCGGCTCACTGGCGGTGCGGGCGTCGTGGAACTTGGTGAACGTGAAAGTGATCTCGCCGGTTTCGTCGTTGGCCATCACGGCACGGGGGTCGACGGGAACGGCGGACGGGACGGAGAAGGGCTCGCGGGGCTCCACGGGCTCGACCGGCTCCACGGGCTCATCGGCGGGCTCCGCGGCGGCCAGTTCGTCGGCGTACTCCGCCTCGGCCGCCTCCGCGTCCTCGCCGGACTCGGCGACCGGAGCGGGCTCGTCGGCCTCGATCTGCGCGGGGTCGGCCGACTCGATCGGCTCGTCCCCGAACTCCTCGGCGGCGGCCAACTCGTCGGCGTACCCCGACTCCGGGGCCTCGGGGGTCTCCGGGAGCTCCGCCGACGCGGTCTCCTCGACGGGAGCCTCGACCGGAACCTCGACCTGATCGTCGTCATCGGCGACCGCATGAGCACCGCGACGCGGGCCCTCGGCCTCCACGCGCGGGATCGACCCCGTCAGCTCGGCGACGGAAACGCCGCCCTCTTCCAGGCTGCGGCGCCGCCGGCGCGGACGCTCGGCCGCGCCGTCGGAGTCACCGCGCTCCTGGTTGCGGCGCGCCAACAACTCGGCAACGGTGAGCTTTTCCTCGCTCATCTCATCCCTTTCCGTACAGGTTGCCGTCGAGTCGACGCAAAATCACGCCCTCGCGCAGCGCCCACGGGCAAATCTCCACCTGCTCGAGACCCAATGCTCGCATACTCGCCTCCGCCACGAGGGCACCGGCGACGATCTGGTGGGAGCGATTCGAACTGACGCCCTCCAATTCGGCGCGGTCCGCGGCGGTCATGCGGGAAATGAAGGCGATCAACTGGCGCAGGCCCGGGGCCGTCAGCGTGCGCTTGACGCGCGGTCCCGCGGAGCTCGGCGCGGCGCCGGTGAGGCGGGCCAGCGTGCGGAACGTCTTCGACGTCGCGACGGCCAGATCCGGCTCGCCCAACGTCCGCAGATGACGGGCGGGCTCGACCAGCTCGGCGTCGATGTAGTCGCGCAGCAGATCGATCTTCTTGCGCTCCGGCGGATCGGTGTCGAACCACTCGTGGGTCAACCGGCCGGCGCCCAGCAGCAGCGAATACGCCGCATCCGGGTCCTCGTCGGTGCCCGACGTCAGCTCCAGGGAACCGCCGCCGATGTCCAGGTTGACGATGCGCCCGGCCGACCAGCCGTACCAGCGGCGGACCGCCAGGAACGTCAGGCGGGCCTCGTCCTCGCCGGAGAGGATCTCCAGGCGGATGCCGGTTTTCTTCTCCACGTGATCCAGCACGTGGTCGGAATTCCGGGCATCGCGGACCGCCGAGGTGGCGAAGCTGATCATCTCTTCGCACCGCATCTGGTCGACGAGGCCCTTGGCCTCGGCGACGTAGCCCGTGAGCTTGTCGATGCCCTTCTTCGACAGATCATTGTCATCGTCGAGGTACTCGACCAGCTTCATCGTCGACTTCGTATCGCTCATCGGGGTGGGGTGCCCGCCACGGCGGGCATCGACCATCACCAAATGAACGGTATTGCTGCCAACGTCCAATACACCTAATCGCACGAGTCTCAGGGTAGACGGTCTACCGTGATCCGGTGTGAATCAGCTCCACCCCCGCGCCGGACGCGGAACCGCTCCCTCGCCCGCGGAAGTCGCCCCCGATTTCCCCCGCGAGTGGTTCGAGTTCACCAACCCGGACGACCCCGACCACGTGATCAGCTGCGACCTGACGTGGCTGCTCTCCACCTACGCCTGCGTTTTCGGCACCGACGCCTGCCGGGGAATCGATTCCGGCAACGCGGACGTCGGCTGCTGCGGCCATGGCGCGTTCCTCTGCGACGAGGACGACCGGGACCGTCTCGTCGCCACGGTCCGGGCCATGGAGGCCGACGCCGGGGACGGGCCGTCGGAAAGCGGATGGTGGCAGAACCGGCCGACCGCCGTCACCGGCTGGCTCCGCGACATCGACTCGGGCGCGGAAGAACCGCTCGAACCCTGGCTGGAGTGGGATGAGCTTGACGACGACGACGGAAACCCCGAGCCGGCGCTGAAGACCCAAGTGCTCGACGGCGCCTGCATCTTCGCCAATCGCGCCGGGTGGCCGGGAGGGGCCGGCTGCGCGCTGCACCAGTGGGCGGTCGCCCACGACGTCGACCACGTCACGGCCAAGCCCGACGTGTGCTGGCAACTGCCCCTGCGCCGCCTGGAGGCCTACGAGGAGCGGCCCGACGGCCACGAGATCCTGCGCACCACCATCACCGAATACGACCGGCGCGGCTGGGGCGGTGGCGGCGAGGACTTCGACTGGTACTGCACCGGGGATCCGGGCGCGCACGACCACGCGGACGCCATCTGGAAATCGCACCGGTCCGAGCTCGTCGAGCTCATCGGCGAGGCCTGCTACGCGGTGCTCGCCGACCACTGCCGCGCCCGCGAAGCCGCCGGTCGCGCGAAGGCCTTCGGGCCGTCGGGCTATCCGCTGCTGTCCATCCACCCGGCGACGCGGGCGGCGAAGGAGGGGCTGGCCACCGACGAGGTCTGACGGCATCCGGGGCCGTGGGCGATGCAACGGCCCATTGCAGCCCCCACCGCTGCCCGCCCGCTGACCGCCCGCGGACCGCCC
>DHCFJ07801__coassemble_1659_pt1 | contig 34241 bp, 32 predicted proteins | sample DHCFJ07801__metabat2_high_PE_026 | metagenome-assembled genome bin DHCFJ07801 | reverse complement strand
ATTCCGTGCCCGCGCGCACGAAGGCCGACGCGATTGCGCTGGTGGCGGCGCTGGCATGGCCGGACCGGATCGCCCGGCGACGCTCCCCCGATTCCGACGAATACCTCTTCACCGGTGGCACCGCGGCCTCGGCCCCGCCGGAGCTGCGCGGCCACGAGTGGCTGGCCGTCACCGACGTCGGCCGCGCCGGTGGCCGCCTCGCGGGCCGTGCGGGCGCCGTCATCCGGGCGGCCGCGCCGGCGTCCCGGGAATTGGCGTGCTGGGCGGCATCGAGTCTGGCCGGCGAGGTGGTGGACGTGGGCGTCGCAAAGCCCAATGCCGACGCGAAGCCGAAGGTCACCGCCCGGCGCCGGGAACTGCTCGGCGCGATCGAGCTGGCCGCCCACCCGCTCAAGCCTGGCGCGGAGCAGTGCCGGCGGGCGTGGCGCGAATTGTTCGCGGGCGATGCGGGGGCCCTGCGGACGCACGTCGGGTTCAGCGCGGAGGCGGATGCTTTACGACGCCGCCTCGCCCTCCTTCACCGTGAAATTGGTTCTCCTTGGCCGGATGTGAGCGACGCGGGCTTGACCGCACGGGCCGAGGAACTGCTCGGGGCCGTCATGGCGGAACCCACGCCGAGGCCGATTGGCGTCGATCAACTGCGCGGGCTGCTGCCGTGGCCGGAGGCGGCGCGGCTGGACGAACTCGTCCCGGAGCGCCTGGAAGTGCCCAGCGGATCGCGCATCCGCGTCGACTACCCGGAAGCCGGGGCGACCGCGCCGCCGGTCCTCGCCGCGAAGCTGCAGGAGTGCTTCGGGCTGGCGGACACCCCGGCGCTGGTCGACGGCCGCGTCCCCGTGCAGCTGCAGCTGCTGTCGCCGGCCGGCCGCCCTCTGGCGGTGACGCAGGACCTCCGCAGCTTCTGGGATGGCCCGTACGCGCAGGTCAGGGCAGAGATGCGGGGACGCTACCCCAAGCACCCGTGGCCCGAGGACCCGTGGACCGCACAGGCGACGAAGCGGACGAACCGGCGGAAATAGCGCGGGCCCGGGCCCGGTCCAGCGCCGCCGGGAAGCGGTCACGTGGCCGGCGCCGATCCCGCATCGACCCAGGCCGTACTGCTAGTCGTCGTTTTCGGCGGCGTACGCCTCGGCGTCCATGAGCGGGCCGGCCTCGGTGACGCGGACCTCGTAGATCCAGCCCTCGCCGTAGGGGTCGTCGTTGATGACGGCCGCCGAGTCCTCGAGGTCCTCGTTGACCGCCACGACCTCGCCGGACACGGGCGCGTAGATGTCGGACACGGACTTGGTGGACTCGACCTCGCCGCACGGCTCGCCGGCTTCGGCTTCGGTGCCGACCTCGGGCAGTTCGACGTAGACGATCTCGCCGAGCTGGTCGGCGGCGTACTGGGTGATGCCGACGCGCACCACATCGCCGGGCTTCACGTCGGTGGAGTTCACCCACTCGTGTTCGGCGGAGTACAGGTAGTCGGTGGGCAGGCTGGCCATGGTGGTTCCTCCTGGTCTTCGGCCCCGGCGGGGCGTTTCTTCGATTGTGGCGGATGGGCGCCGGTCGCGCCCGGTTTTTCCCGGGCGGCCGCGGGCGGTTACGTGCGCTTGTAGAACGGGAGCTTGACGACGGCGTACGGCAACGCCTTGCCCCGGATGTCCACGGTCACGCCCGCTCCCTCGATGGGCGTGGGCTTGGCGGGGTCGTCTCCGGTCAGCAGCCCTGCGGCGATGCCGGCGTTGGCGTCGACGTAAGCCAGGGCGATGGGGTGGCCGAGCGTCGGCGACAGCGCACCGGAGGTGACTTCGCCGATGGGGTTGCCGTCGGCGTCGAGAAGCGGATACCCGGAGCGGGCGGCGCGCTTGCCCTCCCCGACCAGCCCGACCAGCACCTTCGCGGGGCCGGACTCCTTGGCTGCGACGATGGCGTCGCGGCCGACGAAGGCATCCTTGGATTTCGTGGCGGCGAGGAAGCCCAGGCCCGCGTCGACGGGAGTGACGTTGCGGGACAGTTCGTTGCCGTACAGCGGCATGCCCGCCTCCAGACGCAGCGTGTCGCGGCAGGCCAGGCCGCAGGGCACGGCGACGGGGCCACCGCCGTCGCCGTCGTCACCACCGCCGCCGTTACCGTCGCCACCACCATCGCCGCCGCCGAGCCGATCGGCCGCCGCCATGACGGCGTCCCATGTGGCGCGGGCGTCGCCGTTGGGGACGAAGATCTCGAAACCGTCCTCGCCGGTGTAGCCCGTGCGGGCGAGCATGACGTTGATGTCGCCGTCCATGTGGGCCGCGCCGTCCCTGATCGTGGCGGCGGAGACGCCGTGGGCGGCGCCATCGGCGGCGGCATCCCCGGTCGACCCGGGGCGGATCACGCCGAGCATCGCCGCGTAATGGCCGAGGCCCGCGACGGTGGGCACTTCGCCCGCCAGTTCGGCCTCGTTGTCCATCCCGATGATGGGCAGCACGACGGCGGAGACGATCTCCTCCGCGCGCGGGCCCTGGACCGCGATGAGCGAGGTCATGGCGGTCTCGTCGAACACCTCGCAGTCGTATCCTCCGAAGCCCTTGTCCTTCCGGCGCTTCTGCAGCTCGTCGACGACGGCCGGGGCGTTGCCGGCATTGGGCACGACCAGAAACTCCTCCTCGCCGATCCGGTAGACGATGAGGTCGTCGATGATGCCGCCGTCCTCTGCGCAGATCATCGAGTACTTCGCCTTGCCCACCGGCACCGCGGAGATGTTCGAGATCAGGGCGTGGTCCAGGAGGGCGGCGGCCCACCGGCCGGTCACGCGGACCTCGCCCATGTGCGACAGGTCGAAGACGCCGGCGGACTCGCGCACCGCGCGGTGCTCCTCCAGCTCCTTGCCATAGCGCAGCGGCATGTCCCAGCCGCCGAAGTCGGTGAAGCGGGCACCGAGCTCGGTGTGCAGGTCATGCAGCGCGGTCGTCTTCGGGCCAGACGTACCGGCGGGGCCACCGTCCGGGCCGGCGGCGCCGGCTCCAGCGCCGGCCGGGCCCGTGGCGTCGCCGTCCGGGCGCAAAGGCCCATCGCCGGGGCGCAGGGGGATCACGTTATTCATCGTCGGACTCCTTCTTGTCGGCCGCTGCGGCCTCGGCACCGGCACCAGCACCGCCTGCACCGGCCACGCCGGCCCCGCCGTCGATGTCGAACGCCTCGATCGGCGGGCACGAGCACATCAGGTTGCGGTCGCCGTAGGCGTTGTCGATGCGCCGCACGGGCGGGAAGTACTTGTCGGCGCGCAGCGAATCGACGGGGAACGCGGCCTTCTCGCGGCTGAACTTGCCCCCGCCGACGGCCTCGTCGAAGTCGCCGCGCAGCAGCGACGCCGCAGTGAAGGGTGCGGCACGCAGCACCGACTCCTCGGCGGTGACGTCGCCGGCGATGACCTCGTCGATCTCGGCGCGGATGGTCCGCATGGCCTCGATGAACCGGTCCAGCTCACCCTTGTCCTCCGACTCGGTCGGCTCGACCATCAGCGTGCCGGGCACGGGGAACGCCAGCGTCGGGGCGTGGAAACCGAAGTCCATCAGGCGCTTGGACACGTCCTCGGCGGTGATGCCGGACTTTTTGGCCAGGTCGCGCACGTCGAGGATGCACTCGTGGGCCACCAGACCGTTGTCGCCGACGTAGACCGTCGGAAAGGCGTCTTCCAGCGACTTCGAGATGTAGTTGGCGCCCACCAGCGCCATCCGCGACGCCTCGGCCAGTCCCTCGGCGCCCATCATGGCGATGTAGGTCCACGAGATCGGCAGCACGCCGGCCGACCCGTACCGCGCCGCCGAAACGGGGCGGCCGGACACGGCGTCGAGGCCGCCGTCGGAAAGCAGCTCGCCGGACAACGGATCGGACGGCAGGAAGGGCACCAGGTGCTCGGCGACGCACACCGGGCCGACGCCGGGCCCACCGCCGCCGTGCGGGATGGTGAAGGTCTTGTGCAGGTTCAGGTGCGAGACGTCGCCGCCGAACTCGCCGGGCTGCGCGAGCCCGACCAGCGCATTGAGGTTCGCGCCGTCGATGTAGACCTGCCCGCCGGCCGCGTGGACCTTGGCGCAGACCTCGCGCACGTGGCCCTCGAAGACGCCGTGCGTGGACGGGTAGGTGATCATGATCGCCGCCACCGCGTCACCGTGCTTGGCCAGCTTCGCGTCGAGGTCGGCCAGGTCGATGGAGCCATCGTCGGCGTTGGCCACGGCCACGACCTTGAGGCCCGCCAGCGCCGCCGACGCCGCGTTGGTGCCGTGGGCCGACGCCGGGATGAGCACGATGTCGCGCTCCCCGTCGCCGTTGGCCACGTGGAACCGGCGGATGGCCAGCAACCCGGCGAACTCGCCCTGCGATCCGGCGTTGGGCTGCACCGAGACCTTGGCGTAACCGGTGATCCGCGCCAGGCGGTCCTCCAGGTCGGCGATGAGCTCCAGCCACCCGGCGGCCTGGTCCTCGGGCGCCATCGGGTGGATGCCGGCGAATTCCGGCCACGTGATCGGCTCCATGGACACCGCGGCGTTGAGCTTCATGGTGCACGAGCCCAGCGGGATCATGGTGCGGTCCAGCGCCAGGTCGCGGTCGGACAGGCGCCGCAGGTAGCGCATCATCTGCGTCTCGGAGCGGATGGTGTTGAAGATCGGGTGGGTCAGGACGTCGTCGGTCCGCAGCAGATCCGCCAGGGGCCCGGCATCAAGGGACTGCTTTGCGACGGTGCCCGCCACCTCGTCGCCCGGCGCGTCGTCCACGGCGGGGCCGCCGGAGATGGCCGCGACCAGCGCGGCGACGTCGGCGTCGGTGGTCGATTCGCCGATGGAGACGCCCACGACGTCATCGGAGATGCGCCGCAGATTGAACCCGGCCTCCACTGCGGCGGCGAGGACGACGTCGGCGCCGGGGCGCACCGAGTCGGCGCGGCCGGAGACGTCGACGGCCAGGGTGTCGAAGAAGGTGGCGTGGATCGGCTCGAACCCGGCGTCGCGAAGCAGATCGGCCAGGGCGCAGGCGCGGGCGTGGACGGCCGAGGCGATTTCGCGCAAGCCCGCGGGCCCGTGCCACACGGCGTAGAAGCCGGCGATGACGGCCAGCAGCGCCTGGGCGGTGCAGATGTTCGACGTCGCGCGGTCGCGGCGGATGTGCTGCTCGCGGGTCTGCAGGGCCAGGCGGTAGGCGGGGGCGCCGTCGGCGTCGACGGACACGCCGACCAGGCGGCCGGGCAGCTTGCGCTGGAGCGCCTCGGTGCAGGACATGAAGGCGGCGTGCGGGCCGCCGAAGAACAGCGGCACGCCGAAACGCTGCGCCGAACCGACGGCGATGTCGGCACCGAGCGACCCCGGCGAGGCGATGAGCACCTGCGCCAGCAGATCGCACGCCACCGTGACCAGGCCGCCGGCGGCCTTCGCCGAGGCGATGGGGGCGGCCAGGTCGCGGACCTCGCCGGTGGTGCCGGGGTTGGCCAGGACGACGCCGATCAGCGGCGGCGCCTCTCCTCCGGCTGCCCCGTCTCCTGCCGTTTCGGACGCGGCTCCTCCCTCATCTCCACCGGAGGCGACGGTGGCTGAGGCCAGGGAATCCGCCAGCGCCTCGTCCACGTCGTCGCCGATCTCGACGACCCTGACGTCGATGCCGGCGGCTTCGGCACGGGCGATGGTGACCGTGAGGTTCTGGCGGTGCAGTGCCGCATCCAGCAGGACCACGCCGCCCTTCTTCGCCGCTTTGGCGTTGCCGCGCGCCATCATCTGGACGGCCTCGGCGACGGCGGTGGCTTCGTCGAGAAGCGAGGCCCCGGCCACCGGCAGACCCGTCAGGTCCGACACGGCGGTCTGGAAATTGAGCAGCGCCTCGAGGCGGCCCTGCGAAATCTCCGGCTGGTAGGGCGTGTAGGCGGTGTACCAGCCGGGGTTCTCCACGACGTTGCGGCGGATGACCGCCGGAGTGATGGTGTCGTGGTACCCGGCGCCGATGAGCTGCTTCTTCACCGTGTTCTTCGCCGCGAACCCGCGCAGGGCTGCGAGCGCCCCGGCTTCGTCGAGGGCGTCGGGAAGCTGGGTGGGCTCGGTCTGGGCGATGTCGGCGGGCAGCGCGGCGGCGGCCAGCTCGGCCGGGGAGTCGTAGCCGAGGAAATCTAGGATCTCGGCGGTGCCGGCGGGATCGGGGCCGATGTGGCGGTGGACGAAGGCGTCGTGCGGGGTGGCCATGCGATGGTCTTTCCGTGACGGGGGCGGGGGTCGGATCGCCCCGATCTCCGCCGCCCCGCGATCATGGTCGAGGGCGCGCCGGATCACCGGGGCCCTCCCCGCTCTGTCGATGTGCCCGAGAGCTTTGTCCGGCACGCGCTGCAGTGCGTTGCATCGCGCTGAATTGCGGTGCTGCGTTGCAGTTCGAGCGCTGCCGGGTTTCTCCTGCGGCGGTCGCGGCGCAGACGAGTGCGCGCGACTCTTTCCAGAGGTGCCTCGCTGTGACGGTGCTGGCGCCTGAGAGTGTCCCGGGGAGGAATTGCCCCTACGGCGGCCGGGCGTTCGCTCCGGCCTCTCCCGCCTCAGCTGCTGGCGGCTATGCGGTTGTGGTGCGCGCCGGCCCGGGGGCCGCCGCCTGTGGTGCCCTCTCGACATTACCCACGTCACACCGCCCGTCCCGGGGTTTCGATTGTTAAATCCCGTTTAACTCCGGGCCGGTTCCAACCGGTCCCTGTCGTGGAGATGCCGGAACGCGCACGTGATGAGCGTGGCGAAGGCGACGGCGCCCATGATCCCCTGCAGATTGCCCCACGCCCATTCGGCCGGGTTGAGGGCGTAGCCCCATGGATTGCCCGGGAAAGTGCCGTAGGGGGCGAGGAAGTGAGCCACGAAGAACAGCACTGCGACGCCGACGTGCCACGGGTGGCGCAGCGTGAAGATCAGCGGCAGGAACACCATCATGATCGACCAGTGGTGGCTGACCGTGTACGGGCCGACGAAGCACACCGCCAGCGCGATGACCGCCACGGAGGCCACGCGCATGCCGCGCTGTTCGAAGCGGTACGCGGCGACGCCGGCCAGGATCGCGCCGACGACGAACGCCGCCATGACCAGGATGTTGAGTGCCGGGTCCTGGATCGTCGCCCGCGCCAGCAGGCCGGACAGGGCCTGGTTGGCCTCGTAGGTCGGGGCGCCGCCGCGGTTGCCCTCGAAGAATTCGTCGGTCCAGAAGTAGATCGACTCGTCGAAACGCAACGCCAGCCCGATGGCGGCGGTGACCAGGAACCACAGGAAGCTGGTGAGCACCGCCCGGTAGTCCTTGCGCACCAGGAACACCAGGGCGTAGGCGGCCGGGGTGATCTTGATGCCCGCCGCGAGTCCGATGCCCAGGCCGCGCAGCTTCTTGGGGAAAAAGCCCAGCACGTCGGCGATGACCAGCAGCGCGAGGAAGACGTTGATCTGGCCGAAGTTGATGTTCTCCGACAACGGGTCCAGCAACAGCGCCGGGCCCAGCAGCAGGAAGGCGACCAGCGCCGGCGCGGGGATGCGCAACCGCTTGGAGATCATCCACATCATCGCCCACACCGCCGCGATGGTGCCGGCGGTCCAGATGATCTGCAGCGTCACCGGCCCCGCCCACGTCAGCGGATAGAACAGCAGGGCCGCGAACGGCGGGTAGATGAAGCGGTACCCGGAGCGGGTGGGGAAATCCTCGGAGTAGAGGTCCTGGCCGCGGCGCATTGCCCACCCGGCGTCCTGGAACACCTCGACGTCCATCATGTAATACGTTGCCGCCCGGTACATGTGGAAGCCGATGACGGCGAGGGCGAAGACCCCGCCGATGATTGCCACGAGACGGCGCCACCGGGCGGGCAGCGCGATCAGTCGATCCTGGAGCATGAATCGAACCTACCGCACGCCCCGGATCGCGCCGGGGCCGCGGCGGTAGCGTGGTGCCCATGGAGCACAACGAGTCCACCGGGCCCGTGCCCGCGAGCCCCTCCCCCGCCGGCGCCTCGGTTCCCGCCGATCCCGCGGTGGTCACCGCCCGCCATGACGCGATCCGGGCGCGCATCGACGACGCCGCCCGCGCCGCCGGCCGCGACCCCGCCGAGATCCGCCTGCTGCCGGTGAGCAAGACCGTGCCCGCCGACGCCGTGTTGGCCGACTGGCCCGCGCTGCGCGACGCCGGGTGCCTGACGCTGGCGGAAAACCGCGTGCAGGAGGCCGCCGCGAAGGCCGAGTTCTTCGCCGCCGCTGCCGCCACTGCCGCCGCCGGCAATGGCGCCGCAGCCGATTCTCCCGCCGTGGCCCCCCTTCCCCGCTGGGCCGTCATCGGCCCGCTGCAGACGAACAAGGCCGGCCAGCTCGCCGCCTTCGCCGACGAGTTCCAGGCGCTGGACCGCCCAAAGGTCGCCGCCGCACTGCAGCGCAGGCTGGCCGATGGCGGCGCAAGCCGGACCGGCAGCGGCAACGGCAGCGGCAGCAGCGGCGGCGACGGCGACGCCGGGAACCTCGGCCGCACCCTCGACGTGCTCATCCAGGTCAACACTTCCAACGAGCCGCAGAAGGCGGGCATCGCTCCGTCCGAGATCGCCGCGTTCGTCGAACAGTTCGGCCCCGACGGCCCCTATCCGAACCTGCGCCTGCGCGGCTTCATGACCATGGCCATGATCGCCGACCCGTCCTCCCCCGACGGGGACGCCGACGTGCGGCGCTGCTTCGCCGATCTCCGGGAGCTTCGCGACGGCCTCGCGCCGAACGTGCCCGACGGCGTCACCCTCGACGAGCTGTCGATGGGCATGTCCGGCGACTTCGAGCTCGCCATCGCCGAAGGTGCGACCACCGTCCGCGTCGGCCGCGCGATCTTCGGCGAGCGTCCCAAGCCGTAGGCGGGGCACTCCCCCGGTCGCGTCCCGATCGAGACCCGGCAACTCCCCCGGTCGAGCCCCAGGCTGCGGCCGCTGCAGGTTATCGACGGGCCGTCGTGAAGCACATGCCCCGCCCGGTACCCTGGGAACCATGAACGACAAGGCAGCCCCCAAGTTCACCTGTTCCCGCCGAGGCTTCCTGCTCGGCACCGCCACCACCGCCGCCGGCGCCCTGCTCGCCGCGTGCGCGCCCGGATCCGACGTCGAGCGCGTCGCCGCGGCGGACATCCCCGTCGGCGGCGGCACCGTCGTCGGCGACTACGTGGTCACCCAGCCCGAAGAAGGCGTGTTCAAGGCGTTCTCCGCCCGCTGCCCCCACCAGGGCGGCACCATCAACGCCGTGCGCGACGGCGTGATGATCTGCCCGGACCACAACTCGCACTTCGACATCGAAACCGGCGACGTCGTCTCCGGCCCGTCCCGCCAGCCCGCCGGCACCGCCAAGCTCGGCAGCGAGGGCCAGGAGCTGATCGTCGGGGGTTAATAAGGTGCGGGCGGCCCGAAGGGTTCGGGCCGCCGCACCGGCTACACCGTCCGCTCGACGATGCCGCGGGTGCCGATCACCGCGGCGACGCCCGCGCCGACGAACAGGGCGATCAGCCACACGATCAGCGTCGTCCACGTGCCCCAATCCAGCACGTGGCCGGAGAACCAGCCGACCACCGACGACCCCAGGTAGTAGCTGAACAGGTACATCGAGCTGGCCTCCGCGCGGTCCTTCGTGGCGATGAGCCCCACCGACGACGACGCCAGCGAGTGCGCCACGAAGAAGGCGCCCGTGAACAGGGCGATGCCCAGCAGCAGCGTCGCCAGCCACGGCGTCGCCGTCAGGCCCAGCCCGGCGATGGCCGCGGCCACCGCGCCGAGCATCGTGCGGCGGCGGCCGAACTTCTCCGCCATCGACCCGGCGCGCGCCGAGCTCCACGTGCCCGTCAGGTACAGCAGGAACACCAGGCCCGCGACGGCCGCCGACAGCCCGAACGTGTCGCCCAGGCGGAAGCCGACGTAGTTGTACAGCGACACGAACGCGCCCATCGCCAGGAACGCCAGGCCGTACAGGCCCACCAGGCGCGGGTTGCGCAGGTGGCCGGCGATGGCCCGGGCCTCGCCGCCGAGGGTCAGCTTCTTCGGCGTGAAACGGCGCTGGCGCGGCAGCAGCCACACCGTCGCGATGGCGAAGGTCACCGCCACGATCGCCGAAACCAGCACCGCCAGGCGCCACCCCGCGAACTCGAGGACCACCGACGGGATGATGCGGCCGAGCAGACCGCCGACCGTGGTGCCCGAGACGTAGAGGCCCATCACCTTCGGCACGTGGAACGGGTGGATCTCTTCGGAGATGTACGTCATGGCCACCGCCGGCACGCCCGCGATGACGATGCCCTGCAGCAACCGCAGCGCGATCAGCGCCGTGATGCCCGGGGCCATGGCCAACGTCAGGCCCAGCAGCGTCGCCGCCATCGCCGCGATCAGTACCAGCGGGCGGCGCCCGAAACGCTCCGACAGCACCGACATGGGGATGATCGCGCAGGCCAGGCCGCCGGTCGTCGCCGACACGGTCAGCGCGGCGGTGGCCGGGGTGATGGCCAGGTCGGTGGTCAGCACCGGCAGCAGCGCCTGCGTGGCGTAGAGCGCCTGGAACGACGCGATGCCCGCGAACAGCACGGCGATCAGCGCGCGGCGGTACCCGGGAGCGTCGGGGGTCAGGCCCTCGTACGGCGCGTCCGCGCCCCGGCCGGGGTCGGCGACGATGCGCTCGGCGTCGGCCATCGACTCGCGTTCGGTCGCGGTCAGCGGCGCGCGATCCGTCCGTTGGTTGTGCGGGGCTGTGTCATCCATGCAGGAAATGCTGACCTTCCTGGGCGCATATCGCAAATGCATGAAATGCACCATTTGCATGCAGCGTCCGAATCTCCGCAGGCGAGATAGGATGGGGCGCATGTTGTCCACCGACCTGGACTGGTTCGTCGAGCTCGCCCGCACCCGCCATATGGGGGATACGGCCGCAAAACTGGGCATCCCACAGCCGACCCTTTCGCGGCGCTTGTCGCGGTTGGAGGAGGCCCTGGGCACCCGCCTGTTCGACCGCGGCGGCCGCCACCTCGAGCTCAACGCCCGCGGGCGCGTGTACGCCGACGCCGCCATCACCGCGACGGAATCGCTGCGCGCCGGGGCCGCCGGCGTCGCCCGCCTCATCGACCCGCGCCGCGGCCCCGCGCGCCTGGACTTCATGCATTCGCTGGGCACGTGGATGGTCCCGGAGATCCTGCGCACCGCCCGCGCCACCCGCCCCGACGCACCGATCACCCTGCATCAGGGCCCGGCGCTGGAGCTGGTGGACCGTGTGCTTTCCGACGACGCCGACCTCGCCCTCGTCGGCCCGCAGCCGGAGCAATCCCTCGCCGGCGGTCCGCTGACCTGGACTCCCCTGGCCCGTCAGCGCCTGGCCATCGGTCTTCCGGCCGATCATCGCCTCGCCGATTCCACGGCCCCGCTGCGGCTGCGGGCCGTCGCGGGCGACCCGTTCATCGCCATGCGACCGGGTTACGGCACGCGTTTGCTTCTCGACGCCGTGACCGCCGACGCCGGCTTCCGCCCCCGCCTCGTCTTCGAGTCCATGGAGCTGACCACTGTCGCGGGCCTGGTCAGCGCGGGCCTCGGCGTCGCGCTGCTGCCCATCGACGATCCGTTCCTGTCGGTGTCCGGCGTGGTGCTGCGGCCGTTGGCGCCGGCGGTGCACCGCGAGCTCGGCCTGATCCATCGCAGGGGCGCGGATCTGGCGCCGCCGGTGCGGGCGCTTCACGACGACATCGTCGCACTCGCAGAAGCGGGCAACTGGACGTCGCAGTAGCCGCCGCCGGACCCCACCCGAGCGCTTCGGGCCCACCGGCCCCCGGCGCGCTACTCGTACAGGTAGCCCGTCATCGACAGCGATCCCATGGCACGGCCCTCGTCGATGACGCGCACGCCGCCCGCTTCCCCCGCTTCCCGCACGTCCCCCGCCGCGCCGGCGATGTACGCCAGCGGCAGGAAGTGGTCGGGCGTCGGCACGGCCAGGCGCCAGTCGCGGTGCCCGCGCAGCTCACCGATGGTCGACGGGTCGCCGAGCATGATCGCGCGGGCGGCCTCGTCGAAGCGGTCGGCCCAGTCGTAGCCGCCGCCGGGGTTGGACCAGTCGACGGCGCGGAGGTTGTGCACCACGTTGCCGGAGCCGAGCACCAGCACGCCCTCGTCGCGCAGCGCGGCCAGCTTCCGCCCCAGTTCCAGGTGGTAGTCGAGGGGCTTTTCGGCGTTGATGGACAGCTGCACCACGGGCACGTCGGCGGCGGGCATGAGGTGGGCGAGCACCGACCACGTCCCGTGGTCCAGGCCCCACGAGTCCCGGTCCTGCCCCACCCAGTCCGGCGCGAGCACGTCGCCGATGCGTTCGGCCAGCTCGGGCGAGCCGGGCGCCTGGTATTCGACGTCGAACAGCTCCTGCGGGAAGCCGTAGAAGTCGTGGATGGTCCGCGGGTCCGGCATGGCGGTGACTGCGGTGGCGTTGCCGTACCAGTGCGCGGACACGGCGACGATGGCCTCCGGCTTGTTGCGCGCCAGCTCCCGGCCCAGTTCCGCCCAGGCGCGGGAGTGCCGGTTGTCCTCGATGGCGTTCATCGGCGACCCGTGGCCCAGGAACAGGGCGGGCTGACGGGAGGAAACGGCCGCATTTGTTGTCATATCACTTACTTTACGACGGCCCGCGCCCGAACACCAGACCCGCGCACCGAAGCGATGCGCGGGTCGAGAATCGGGGACGCCGGGCGGGGAGCCGGTGGGCGTCGTCAAGCAAAAGGGGCGGAACGAATCCGGGCCTGAACCTAAAGCTGGTCGAGGGCCTGCGCGAGATCCGCGATGAGGTCGTCGGCGTCCTCGATGCCCACCGACAGGCGGACCAGATCGGCGGGGATCTCCAGCTGCGTGCCCTCCGTGGACTGGTGGGTCATGCCCGCCGGGACCTCGATGAGCGACTCGACGCCGCCGAGGGACTCCGCCAGCAGGAACTCGCGGGTCGACTCGCACAGCTTCGCCGCCGCCTCCGCGCCACCGGCCAGGCGCGCCGAGACCATGCCGCCGAAGCGCTTCATCTGAGACTTCGCCACCTCATGGTTCGGGTGCGACTCCAGGCCCGGGTACAGGACCTGCGAGATCTCCGGGCGCGACTCCAGGAACGCGGCGACCTTCTCGGCGTTGTCGCAGTGGCGGTCCATGCGCAGGCCCAGCGTCTTCAGGCCGCGGGCGGTGAGGAACGCGTCGAATGCGCTCGGCGTGGCGCCGATGCCGCCGCGCAGGAAGTCCAGCTCCTCGTCCAGCGCCGCATCGTTGGTGACCACCGCGCCGCCGATGACGTCCGAGTGGCCGCCGATGTACTTCGTCGTCGAATGCAGCACCGCATCCGCGCCGAGCTCCAGCGGGCGCTGCAGGTACGGCGAGGCGAACGTGTTGTCCACGATGAGCTTGGCGTCCGCGCCCAGCTCGGCGTTGGCCTCCTTCACCGCCGCCGCGATGCCGGCGATGTCTCCGACGGTGAGCAGCGGATTGGTCGGCGTCTCGATCCACACGACCTTCGTGTTCGGGCGGATCGCCGCGCGCACCGACTCGATGCTGCCGAGGTCGGCCACCGAGTACTCCACGCCCCAGTCGCCGAACATCGTGTCGACCAGGCGGTACGTCCCGCCGTAGGCGTCGTTCGGGATCACGATGTGCGCGCCCGGGCGCAGGAACGCCCGCAGCAGGATGTCCGTCGCCGCCATGCCCGACGCGAACGCGCGGCCGAAGCGGGCGCCCTCCAGCTCCGCGATGGCGCCTTCCAGCGCGGCGGACGTCGGGTTGGCCACGCGCGTGTACTCGAACCCGCCGCGCAGGACGTTGATGCCGTCCTGGGCGAAGGTCGAGCTGGCGTAAATGGGCACGTTCACCGGGCCGTACAGCGAATCCGGGTGGTAACCGGCGCGCACCGCGGCGGTGTCGAAACGGCGCTCCGGGTGCGCGACCTCGTGCGTCGAGTCGTAGTCGGCGCCGTCCTTGGGGGCGTGGGACTGGTCGGCGTCGGCCTGGGTCATTGCGATCTTCTCCGTGCTCGTGAGGGTGGGGCGACGCATCGGGGCGCCGCCGGACACCGGGTGGAAACACCCTTGGTCCCGGTTCGCGCACGACCGTGCGCAATCGAATGCACGCCATTATGCCCTTAGACCAAGCTGTCTACAAAAGAACGCCGAAAAGCGCGCGGAAAGTGCGCAGCATCGTTAGCGTGGTGACATGACACGGGACGACAACACTTCTGACCCCACCGACCGCCCCCACGACATCGTGGTGTTCGGCGCCACCGGGTTCGTCGGCAAGCTCGTCGCAAAGCATCTCGCCGCGCACGCGCCCGCCGGGACCTCCATCGCCCTGGCCGGCCGCGACCGCGACAAGCTCGCGGCGCTGCGCGACGAACTCGCCGGGGCCCCCGCCACCGACGGCCGCACCGGCACCACCGCCGCCGACTGGCCACTGCTCGTCGCCGACGCATCCTCCGACGACGACATGCGCGAGCTCGCCGAATCCGCCCGCGTGGTGCTCACGCTCGTCGGGCCCTACGCCCGCTACGGCCACGCGCTGGCCCACGCCTGCGCCGCCGCCGGCACCGACTACGTCGACCTGACCGGCGAGGTGCTCTTCGCCCACGATTCCATCGCCGCCAACCACGAGTTGGCGCGGTCCACCGGCGCGCGCATCGTCCACTCGTGCGGCTTCGATTCCATCCCCTCCGACATCGGGGTCAAGGTGCTTCACGACGCCGCCGCCCAAGCCGGCGACGGAAACCTCGGGGAGACGACGCTCGTGGTGACCCACATGCGCGGCGGCGTGTCCGGGGGCACGGTCGATTCGATGCGCCAGCAGCTCAAGGACGTCAAGGCCGACAAGGCCCGCGCCCGCATCGCACGCTCGGCGTACTCCCTGAACCCGGGGATGGCCGGGCCGGGGCCGTCGCGCCAGGATGACGTGCCGATCGTGGCCCGCGACGAGGTCTACGCCGGCGAGGCCGGGAGCTTCGCGCCGTTTTTCATGGCGCCGTACAACACCCGCGTCGTGCGCCGCACCGCCGCGCTGCTGGATGCGGCGGCCGGGCGCGCCGGCGTCGAGGGCGATCCCGGCGTCGACGGTGCCGGCATCGAGGGCGCCAACGTCAGCGGCGCCAACTCGGGCGATTCCTTCGGCTACGGCGAGGGTTTCCGCTACCGCGAGGTCATGAGCGTCGGCCGCGGCCTGAAGTCCACCGTCCGGGCCCGCGCCGTGAAGGCCGGGTTGGGCGCGCTGATCGGCGGCATGATGTTCGACCCCACCGCGAAGCTGCTGGACAAGAAGCTGCCCGCGCCCGGCGAGGGGCCGTCGGAGTCCAGCCGCGCCAACGGCCGCTTCACCATCGACGTGCATTCGCTGACGCTGTCGGGCGTGCAGTGGACCAGCCGCGTCGAGCTGGAGAAGGACCCGGGGTACGACGGCACCGCGATGATGATCTCCGCCGCCGCCCTGGCGCTGGCATTCGACCGCGACCGCCTGCCCGACCGCGCCGGCGTGCTCACCCCGGCGTCCGGCATCGGCGACGCGCTCGTCGACCGGCTGCGCGAGGGCGGCATGAAGATCACCGCCCGGCGGGTGAACTGACGCCGCCGGTCGTTCCGGCGCCGTTGCCCTTCACCGATTCCCCTCACCGATTCCCTCCACCTATTCCCTCCACGGTCACCGGATCCGTCCCCCATCGAAAGGCCCGCCATGGCACTGCCCCGCACGTCCTTGACCCACGGCCCGAAGCTGCCCGCGGTGATGGGCGGAGCAACCGGCGGCGGGACCGGCGGGACCGGCGGCGCAACCAACGGCGGCAGGGCCCGCGCGCTGGTGACCGGCGCGTCGTCCGGCATCGGCTGGGCCTGCGCGGAGCGGCTTCGCGACGCCGGTTTCGACGTGATCGGCACCTCCCGCAAGGGCGCCGAGGCGCCGCACCCGGAGGGCATCACGATGCTGGCCCTCGACATGGGCGACCCCGACTCGATCGCCGCCGTGGCCGACGAGGTGCTGGGCGGCGGTGCCGGTGCGAGCTCCGGCCGAAGCAGCACCGCCGTTTCCGCCGGCGCGCCCTCCGTCATCATCGCCAATGCCGGTGAGAGCCAGTCCGGCCCCTTCGAGGAACTGCCCGCCGACGCCCTGAACAGGGTGTTCCAGGTCAACGTGCTGGGACAGGTGGATCTGGTGCAGCGGCTGCTGCCGTCGATGCGCGAGGCCGGGGCGGGGCGCGTCATCCTGGTCGGATCGATGCTCGGCGGGCTGCCGCTGCCGCACCGGTCGTCGTACGTGGCCACGAAGGCGGCGCTGCGCGGCTTCGGCCTGTCGCTGCGCGGCGAGGTGTCGCGCTTCGGAATCGGCGTCACCGTCGTCGAGCCGGGCAGCATCAACACCGGCATTTCCACGCGGCGCACCAAGTACGGCGCCGCCGAGGGCTCGCCCTACCGCGACGACACCCTCACCATGGTCCGCAATCTCGACGCCAACGAGGCCAAGGGCATCTCCGCCGCCGAAGTCGCCGAGACCGTCATGGCGGAGATCGCCGCCAACCGCCCGTTGCCGCTGGTCGCGCGCGGTTCGAAGGCGGGCTTGGTCGTGCCGCTGACGCGGGTGCTGCCCGTCGAGGCGACACTTGCCCTCATGCGCCGCGTGCACGGCCTGAAGTAGGCCCCCGGCCCTGCCGTGGTTTAGACCCCGTGGTTCGGGTGGCAACCGGAACCGCCACCGACGTCAACGGCATTCCCGTGCCACAGAGACGCCGCCGATTTTCACCACCTGCGGAAATGCGCTTGCCGACGCCGCGTCGTCATCTCCTCGGCACGAACGCCTGCACACCGGAAACGGCTACGGCCGCGCCCCGCCCTCGCCACCCTCGCCGGCGGCGCCATCGGCGTCCGACACGGTGACATCGGGGTTCTCCGGCGCGGTCGCCGGATCATCGTCGAGCGAATCGCCGTCGAGCTCGAGCAGCTCGACGCGGGGCCGGTTGGCCTTGCGGTCGCGCTCCTCGGCCCGCTCGCGCAGCCACCGCCGCACCGCGAACGCCACGAAACCGACCGCCACCAGCGCACACACGATGTAAATCACGGTGGAGAACCGGTCGATCCACTCGCCGACGATGTGCCACTGCTCGCCGAGCAGAACGCCCAGGTACACGAGCACGCCATTCCAGATCGCGGACCCGGCGGTGGTGTACAGGGCGAATTTCCCGATCGGCATCCGCTGCAGGCCCGCGGGGATAGAGATGATCGAGCGGATGCCCGGCACCATGCGGCCAAGGAAGATCGACGCCTCGCCATGCTTCCCGAACCACGCTAGCGCCTTGTCCACGTCGGAAACCTTGGCCAGCGGGATCTTGTCGGCGAGGGCCCGCACGCGGTTCGCGCCCAGCGCCGCGCCCGCCCAGTACAGCAGGAACGCACCGAGCACCGACCCACCGGTCGCCCACAGCACCGCGCTCCACCAGCTGAACTTGCCGGTCGTGGCGGTGAAGCCGGCCAGCGGCAGGAACAGCTCGGACGGCACGGGCGGGATGATCGTCTCGATGAGAATCGCCAGCGCCACGCCCGGCGGCCCCAGGGTGCCCATCAGGGACACTGACCAATCGACGATCGTTTGCACGGGGCTCCTTCGCGGTGGCTCGCGGGCGTCACATGCCCGCGTCGTACAGATTTTCGCGCTTTCGGCGACCCATTCTCAACTCCCCGCCGCCCCCGGAGGTTCCCGCCGACCACCGGGGGTAGCGCGCGCACTACCCGGAAACGGGCGCGCGGGCCACTGTATTTTCGCTGGTGGAGCGGTGCAATTGGGTCAGACGGGGCAACAGGGCCCCGCCGCCGGGACACGGAAGGACCCGCCATGAACACCACGCACATCAACGACACTTCGCTTTACGACGGCGCCGAGGAGCGCGGCGCGCCGGCCGTCGTCAAGCAAACCGAGCGGCGCCACCGCGCGCCCGCGACCCTGGGCGAGGCGCTGCGGCGCCCGGGCTACCTGTTCACCAAGTGGCCGTGGCTGGCGCTGGGCAACATCATCGTCGGCATCGCGCTGGCGTCGGTGCTCGGCGCGGTCATTCTGCCGCTGATCGTGCTCAGCCTCGTGCCGCAGATCCGCAACCTGCTGTGGCCGGCGCTGCTGCGCGTCGAAGTGTGGCGGCTGCGGCTCATCGACCGGCCCGGCGCCGACGAGATCGGGCCGCCCATCGACCGCCTGGCCGACGAGGGCGGGACGCCGACGTTCGCCCAGTTCGCGCACCTGGCGCTGGTGATCTTCCTCCTCATCCCGTTCACGGTGGGGGTGACGTTCCTGCCGGCGATGTTCACCATGCTGTTCTCCCCGTGGCCGTTCTTCGACGGCACGCCCGTGGAGGCGCTCGGCGACAACGCGACCAACGCCGAAGTCGGCCAGGGCATGTACGACACGTTCATCGCGCCGCTGCCGATGTGGCTGCTGGTGACGTGGATCGTCGTCGCCGCGGTGGTCTTCATCATCGCGCTGCTTTACGCCGCAGGCCTGTGGGCCTGGGCGACCGGGCGGCTCGGCCGGACGCTGATGGCGCCCGACGAGGGCCAGCTGCGCGCCGACGTCGACCGCCTCGAGTCCGCCCGGTCCGACGTGCTCGACGCCGCGGCGATGGAACGCACGCGGATCGAGGGCGCGCTTCACGACGGCGTCCAGCACCGGCTCGTCGCCCTGACCATGAAGCTCGGCATGGCCGAGGCCGAGGACCCCGAGGGACCGACCGGCAGGCTCGCCGCCGAGGTGCACGGCGACGTCGACGCCGTGCTCGCCGACCTGCGGCGCGTGATCCGCAACATCCAGCCGCGGGCGCTGTCCGAGCACGGGCTGCGGGCGGCGGTGGCGGACCTCGCCGCCGGAATGCCGATGCCCGTCGACGTCGACGTGCCGTCCGTGCGGATGCCGCGCCACATCGAGGAGGCGGCGTTCTTCTTCGCCGCCGAGGCACTGTCCAACGTGGCCAAGCACTCCGGCGCGAGCCGGGCGACGGTCGTTGCCCGGATCGAGGACGGCGCGGTGCTGTCCCTGACGGTCGCCGACGACGGCCGCGGCGGCGCGGTGGAACTCGCCGACGGCGGCGCCACCACCGGCCAAGGCCTGCGCGGGATGCGTCAGCGGGCCGCCGGCGTCGACGGTAGCGTGGCCGTGACCAGCCCCCACGGGCGCGGCACGACGGTGACGCTGACCTGCCCGACGCGGATCATCGCGGCGCCCGCCGTCCCGACCGCCCCGACCCCGGAGGAGGATCCGCGCCGATGACCGCCGCCACCCCCGCGCAGGCCCCGCTGCGCATCGTCCTCGCCGAGGATTCGCCCCTGCTGCGCGCGGGGGTGGAGGCCGTTCTGGCCCGCGGCGGCCATGAGGTCGTCGCGGCGGTGGGCGATGGCGCCGCGCTGGTCGACGCCGTCCGCGCCACCGTCCCGGACCTCGTGATCACCGACGTCCGCATGCCGCCGAGCCATTCCGACGAGGGCCTGCGCGCCGCGGCGCAGATCCGCGGGGAGCGCCCTTCGCTGCCGGTCATCGTCCTGTCGCAGTACGTGTCGGTGGCCTACGTCGACGATCTGATGGCCGGCGGCGGCCGCGGTCTCGGTTATCTGCTCAAGGACCGCGTCGCGCACGTCCGCCACTTCCTCGATGCCGTGGCGGATGTCGCGGCGGGCCAGACCATCATCGATCCGGAGGTGGTCCGCGCGCTCGTCGGCGGCGCGGCCGCGTCGGGCCCGATTGCCCTGCTCACGCCCCGCGAGCGCGAGGTCCTGTCGCTGATGGCGGAGGGCCGCACCAATCACGCGATCGCCGAGGCCCTCGTGGTGTCGGAGGCGGCGGTGCGCAAGCACATCGGCGGGATCTTCTCCAAGCTTCCGCTTGACGACGGCGCCGACCGCCGCGTCTCCGCCGTCCTCGCCTATTTGCGCTCGGAAGGCCGGTAGCGGCGACCGGAAGCGGGGAGCCGGGAGCCGGCCGCGCCGTCGCGACTCAGCCGCCGGCCCCGCAATGAAGTGTCGGCCGAGGTAGCCGATCACTTTTCGCGCAATTCGACTCAGCCGGCGGCCCCAAAAGTGCAGGTCGCGGACGCCCGGGGTGAGGCGTTTTGCACGATTTCCCGGATTCCACGGCCACAGCGCGTGAGTGGCCGAGCGAATCCCCGGATGCCGCGACCACGGGCGGGAATATGCACGTGCGGGAGTTAGTGCGCGGATCCTCCAGAGTCGAAATACGCTTTTACATCGCCGCAGGTCAGAAGGGTGCGCGATGGAGGCGAAAACGGGGTCTGGAGGACTCATGCACTAACGCGGCCCGACCCGCGGGGAGAAGGCACGGGTGCCACCCGTAGCCGCCCGGCCCCGTTCGGGGGGTTTCGGCGACAAAAGAGTTAGCGGCCATTCACGGAAGTCGATTCCATCGGTAGGGTTGCCGCATGACTGTGACGCGGAACACACATGGGTCGCCCGGTGAACCCGACGAACCCATCGTGACTCCCACCGCCGAGGAAAACGCCCGGCCGATGATCGGCCGACGGGACTGGCTCCGCGTCGGGCTGGCCATGTTCGCCATCGGCTACGGCGCCAACCTCTTCGCGCCGATGCTGGAGGTCTACCGGGATCTCAACGGCACCGGCCAATCCTCCGTGACGGCGATGTTCGGCATTTACGCCGCCGGCCTGGTGCCCGCGCTGCTGATCTTCGGCCCCATCTCCGACCGACGCGGCCGCCGCACGGTGCTGCGCCCGGCGATGCTGGTCTCCGCGCTGGGCACGGTCATCCTCGCGTCGGCGTCGGTCGGGCCGGAATGGCTGCTGTTCCCCGGCCGGTTCGTCGTCGGCGCGTCGGTGGGCATGGCCATGGCGTGCGGGGCGGCGTGGATCAAGCAGCTCTCCGTCGATCAGCCGGCCGCAGGTCCGAGGCGCGCGACCATCGCCGTGTCCGCGGGTTTCGGCGGCGGGCCCTTCATCGCGGGGCTGGTCGCCGAGTTTCTGCCGGGGCCGAAACTGGTGCCGTACCTGGTGTTTCTCGGCGTGCTGGCGGTGGTCATCCCCATCATGTGGACCACCCCGGAAACGCAGTTCCGCTCGAGCGACTCGGCCGGCGCCGCAGCCGCCCGGCGCGGCCCGCTGATCCCGAAGGTGGCCCTGACCGGCACGTTCCTGTGGGCCGTGGCCGCGTGGGCGCCGTGGGTGTTCGGCACGGTGACGGTGTCGTTCGTGACGCTGCCGGTCTACGTCGCCCAGGACATCGGCATGAAGACCGCCTACATCGGCGCACTGGCCGGCGTCGCCATGATCGCGGGCATGCTCATCCAACCGACCGCCGCCCGCGTCGCCGCGAAGGGCATGCTGCCGCTGTCGGTGCTGGCGCTGGGCATCGCGTGCACGGGCATGATCCTCGGCGCGCTGACGGTGCTGCTGGACAGCCCGATGATGGTCTTCCCCGCCGCGATCGTCCTCGGCGCCAGCTACGGCATCATGATGGTCGCCGGTCTGCGCGAGGTCGAGGCCATCGCCCGCCCCGACGAGCTCGGCGCCCTGATCGGCGTGTTCTACGCGCTGTCCTACATCGGCTTTTTCGTGCCGTTCACCCTGTCGCTGGTGGCGCCGCTGGTCGGCCGCCTCACCGGCCTGGGCGGCGAGTGGGGCATCATCCTGTGCCTGCTCTTCGGCGCGGTGGTGTGCGTCGCGTCGATGCTCCCGGTCGGCCGGGCCGCGGAAAAGGGTCTTGCGCTGGCCCGGCGGAAGGGCCGAGAGTAGTCCCCATGACCGTCTCCTCGGGAAGCCCCGCCATCCTGCCGCCCACCATCGAATCGTGGGTCGCCGCGGACCGCGCGCTCGACGCCGGCCGGATGCGCGACCTGATGGCCCCGGCCATCGTGCTCGCTTCGCCCTTGACCGACGCCTTCGACTTCACCGGCCCCGATGACGTCGCCGCGGTCTTCGCGGCGGCCTCGTCGATCGCATCACCATGTTCATGCGGCCGCTGGCCTCCACGGCGGAACTCCTCGCCGCCATCGGTCCTGCGCTGGCCCGCCGCGGCCTGATGTCGCCCGGCCCCGCAAAGGCCGCCTCCGCCCTGGCTCGCATGCCGGCGATGCAGCTGCACCTGGCCGAGAAGCAGGTCATGCCCCGGTTGCGGCCGCGCGACTGACGCGCCCCGGCTTCACCGCAGCCGCGACCACGCCTCGCGGTACGCCCGCGCCAGCGACTCGACCGTCTCGTGGGCGTTGAGGCCGCTCGGATTGGGCACCACCCACGTTTCCGCGCCGCCGATGGCTATTTCCTGCTTTCCGACGCCCACCTTCCCGCCACTCGGCGTCTTCGCCCCGAATGCGGTGCGAAATGCCCCGATGCCGGCGACCATGACGATCTCCGGGCCGCCGCGCAGGTCACGCTGCCGGGCCACTTTCTCGGCGAGGAGGCGGCCGCCGGCGCGGATCTCGTCATCTGTGAGTTCCCCGGCCCTCGCCGTCGCGCGGGCCACCACGTTGGTGAATCCCAGGCCCGCCTCGGCGAGCATGGCCAGATCGGCGTCGGACAGCCCGTCGCGCGCGTCGACCAGCCGCGGCGTGATGCCGGCTTCGTGCAGCGCCGGCCAGAAGCGGTTGCCGGGGCGGGCGAAGGGAGCGCCGACCTTCGCCGTCCACAACCCCGGGTTGATGCCTACGACGAGCAGCCGGCAGGTGTCCATGCCGATGTCGTCGATGACGGCGTCACGGTAGGCGTCGAGGTCGGCCGCCGATCCCCCGCTCACCTTCTGCGTTCCTCGGCCCCGAAGAGCACCGCACCGTCGGATTCCCCGCGGCGCGTGGCGATGGCCAGCTCCACCGTGCGGTCGAACCGCGGCCCCATCGGCGGGATCTCGGCCAATGCGACCCACTCGGCGGCGGTGTTCTCGCCGTCGGCCGGGTGGGGCTCAGAGGCACCAGTGCCATCCCCCGCACCGCCCACACCGCCCACATCTCCCGCACCGCCCGTGTCCCCCGGCACCGACGCCAAAAACGCGTGGTCCAAGTACTGTGCCCGGTCGCCGTTGGGGTACCGGATCTTGCGGGTGACCTGCACGGAAAGCAGCGACTCGATCTCGACGTGCAGCGCCGTCTCCTCCAGCACCTCGCGCACGCCGGCGTCGTCGGGCTCCTCGCCGGGGTCGACGATGCCGGTCACCGGCGTCCACCGGCCGTCATCTGCGCGGCGGACCAGCAGCACCTCCTCGGCGCCGTCGTCACCGCGGACGACGATCACGGTCACGCCGATCAACCACAGCTCCGCGTGACCGATGTGCTTGCGCAATTCGATGATGAAATCCGGCGTCATGGCGCCCACGGTAGGCGCGCCAACCGACTGCAACCTGGAAAACGTCCGCCACCTCGGTCGATAACAGGAGGCCGGGGGTGAGACCGGGTCAGTGGAGCGGCGCTGTCGAGGGCTCTCGCGTTAGCGGGCGGCATCATCGGCCTCATCGGCCTGGTGTTCTCGCCCTTCGTGTCCGAGCTCGACCGCGTCCACGTCGACCTGGACTGATCCCCCGCCCCGCTATTCGGCCAGCGCGCGGATCTCCACGATGTTGGCGCACGCTTCGGCCGCTTCGGCGGCGAGGTTGACGGCCTGGTCGTCGTCGTCGGCCGCGATGATCCAGAAGCCGCTGGGGAAGGTGTCGGACGCGAGGTACGGGCCGTCGTTGACGGAGCCGTCGGGCAGCACGGTCTTGGCGGCGTCCGGCGGCACCAGCCCGCCGGCGAGGACCCAGTGGCCGCGGTCCTGAAGGGACTGGTTGAACACGCCGACGCGTTCGAACGCGGCGTGCATGTCCTCGTCCGAATCGTAGGGGTTGATGTCTCGGCGCCCGTGGACGCTCAGAAGATACTGCATGGCGGATCCTCCATTCCCGGGCCGGCGATCCGCCGCGCCACCGTCACCGGCGGCGCGTGCGAGGCGTTTAGCACGCCGACCTTGTATTCGCCTACGAAATGGTAACACCGGATAGGGGCGGGCGGCAGGGCGCAAAGTACCGTTCACCGTCGTTAACGGCGTGGTTCACGGGAAACCGGCGGCAGTCGGACGGGACACGGGCGTAGGGTCGGGCCATGTCCGATCAGGAGCAGAACACGTCGACGCGGGACGGCGGCGGCCCCATCCGCGTCGCGAAGATCCACGACCTGCGCTCCGGGAAGGTCGACGCGCCCGGCCGGCTGATCCTGGTGGACCGCCTGTGGCCGCGCGGGGTGGCCAAGGACGCGGTCGATCTCGACGATTGGCTGAAGGACGTCGCGCCCTCGACGGAACTTCGCACGTGGTTCGGCCACGATCCCGCCAAATTCGACGAATTCGCCGACCGGTACCGCCACGAACTCGACGCCCGCGCCGCGGAAGCCACCGATGCCGGAGGCACCGAAGCCGAAACCACAGGTGCCGAAAATACGGACGCGCACACCGCCGAAGCCGACCACGCCGAAATCGACCGACTGCTCCGGGCCGCGGAGTCGGCGACCGTCGCAAAGCCATTGGTCCTGGTCTATGCCGCCAAGGACCGCGAGCACAACCACGCGCTGGTCCTGGCCGACTGGCTGAGCGCGAACATCGGCTGAGCGGCGCCGCACCCGGGCCGGCCGGTCGCAAAAGGCGGCGCGATCGCCGATCATGGGGGAATGAGCACCGACAACACCGACCGTCCCGCCGAGCGCGTCAACCTGGTCCGCGAGGGCAACACCGTCTACCGGGCCCTGATCAAGGTCGCCGGTGAGTCGCGGGAGTACGCCGACGGCAACGGCATCGACCGCGCGCTGGCGGAGCTGATCAACGTCCGCGCCAGCCAGCTCAACGGCTGCGTCGCCTGCCTCAACCAGCATCTTCCCGCCGCCCGCGAGGCCGGCGTCCCCGAGCAGAAGCTCGACCTGCTGCCGGCGTGGCGCGAGTCGGTGCTTTACGACGACCGCGAGCGCTCCGTCCTCGAGCTCGCCGAAGCGATCACCCTGCTGCCCGACCACGCGGAACGGCGGCGCGCGTACGACGCCGCCGCGGAGCACCTGAGCGACGCCGAGATCGCGGCCGCCGAATGGACGGCCATCGCCATCAACGCGTTCAACCGGGTGTCCATCGCCAGTGCGCACCAGGTGCGGGCCAGGGACTGATCGGCGGCACGGCCGGGGCGGGCGGGCCGGACGCGCGGTGCGGGGCGGGCGGCGCGGCGCGGGGGCGAGGCCGCCTACCGCACCCACACCCACAGCATGGTGATGGTGACCACTGCGCCGACCAGGAAGTTCAGCCACAGGAACACCGTCCAACCGCGGTGGGCGTCTTCGCAGCGCTCGTCGGTGATGTTCCAGAAGCGCCCGGCGTTGACCGCGTAGGTGGCCGCGGCGGCCGCCACGATCCACGCGGGGGCCGGCAGCAGGAGCAGCAGGGCCGCGGCGAGCGCGTAGGTCGCCGTCGCCAGCCGCGCCGTCGCCCGCGCACCCAGCACCGTGGCGATGGAGCTCAGGCCGCCCTCCCGGTCGGCGCGCACGTCCTGCACGGCGCCGAGGGCGTGGCTGGCCAGCCCCCACAGGAAGAACGACGCGATGGCGATCCAGAACCCGCCGGTCAGGGCATCGGGCGCCATGGTGCCGCCGACCAATGCGGGCGCGACGAAGTGCGTCGACGACGTCACCGAATCGAGGAACGGCCGCTCCTTGAACCGCAGCCGCGGCGCGGAGTACGCGACCACCGCGAACAGCGCCACGGTCAGCCACGCGGCCGACGCCCGGGTCCCCGCCGCGTACAGGTAGACCGCGAAGGGCACGACGGTGATCGCCGACGCCCACAGCAGCGCCGAGTGCAGCTCACGCGACAGCACCGCCCCCTCGACGCCGCCCTTGCGTGGATTGCGGATGTCGGATTCGTAGTCGAAGACGTCGTTGATGCCGTACATCGCGATGTTGTACGGGATCAGGAAGAACACCACGCCCAGCCAGAAGACCAGGTCGAAGCCGCCGCCGGCGATCAGGTACGCCGCGCCGAACGGGAACGCGGTGTTCACCCAGCTGATGGGGCGCGACGCCCCCAGCACGCTCAGGATCGTATTCATTCCCGGCCCCTTTCTCCGGCAACCTCGCGGGCATGGCCGGTCCACAGGGCGGGCACCGCGATCGCGGCGACGATGGCGTAGAGCAGGTCCTCCACCGGCATGACGCCGATGTACAGGCCGCTCATCTGGGCGTCGTCGTAGCCGACCAGGCCGGCGAGGATCATGAAGTTGTCGAAGATCGTCGTCAACAGCAGCAGCACCGCCAGCACGATCGCGGTGACGGCGAGCTGGCGGGGCGCCGACCGGCGTCGCCACGCCCACAGGACGACGGCGGCGAGCAGGAACGGAATGCTGATCAGCAGATACGTCATCGGTCGCGCACCTCCCGCGCCGCCAGGATCAACCGGGCCCCCGAGGTGAGGTTCATGGTCAGGTAGGTCAGGAAGAACAGGAAGATCGGCTCCTCCAGCGGCATCTCCGGCGCGAGCTCGATGCCCGTCATGTACGGCGAACCACCCCGGAAGAACACGCCGGTGATGATCCCCAGCGCGTCCCAGGCGAGGTAGGCCACGAGCATGACCGCGCTGACCGCCCACGCCCGGCGGGCATCGTGGAAAAACGTCAGCCGCCAGCGGAAGTCGCACAGCACCATGCAGATCAGGGTGGTCACCAAGATGGCCAGATAGGCCCAGGGGGCCGACGGGAAATCAGGAAGCATGCGCACCCCGGCCCATCCGGCCCATCCGGGCCATCCGGGCCGCGGACACGGCCGCCCGGCCGGCGATGACGGCCTTCTTCGGTCCCGGCACGCGGACCCTGGTCACCGCGACGCGCTCGGCCGGCGTCGCGCGCAGGCGCTCCGACAGGTCGGCGAACAGGTTCGTCGCGGCGAGCACGCCGGCGCGCGCCGCCCCGGGCAACAGCGGGATGGCCAGACGGGCGTCGGCGACGTCGTCATCGATGTCGTCGAGAAGCTTGTGCTTGACCGGCTCGGTCAGCGCATGCCCGTCGAGTTCGTCGAAGTACGTGCGGCCGAGCTGCCCGGTGTCCTCGGCGAGATCGCGGAGGAAGTTGATCTTCTGGAACGCCGCGCCGAGGCTGCGGGCACCGGACGTCATGGTCGCGCGATCGGCGGCGGTCACCTCGCGGCCGGCGAGGAAGATCGACAGGCACATCAGGCCAATGACCTCCGCGGAGCCGTAAACGTACTCGTCGAGGGCGTCATGGTCGTAGGTCGACTGCGTCAGATCGCGGCGCATCGAGCGGAAGAACGCGCGGACGTGGTCTTCCTCGATGCCGCAGCGGCGCACCGTGCCGGCGTAGGCGTGCAGCACGGGATCGGGGTGGAACGGCATCGTCGGGGCGAGCAGCACCAGCTCCTCGTAGTGGTCGAGCAATTCCCGGACCTGCGCGTCGGTGCAACCGGCCTCGGCGGCGGTGCCGTCGACGATTTCGTCGGCGATGCGCACCATGGCGTAGAGGTTGCGGATGTCCTGGCGTTCGCGCTTCCCCAGCATCTTCGTGGCCAGGGAAAACGACGTCGAATACGTGCCGATGACCGTCGAGCTCGCCTTGCGGCTCATCCGGTTGTACTTCGGCGTGAACCGGTGCCCGCCGGCCCCTCTGTTGCGTTCAACGACCATGGCGGACCAGGCTCCCTTCGATCGAGTCCGCGACGTCGCGCAGCCCCGACGCCACCTCGTGCGGCAACGCGGCGGCGGCGATGGCGGCCCGCGCCCGGTCAAGATAGTCGGTTCCTTCGGCGATGACCTCCGCGATGACGGCGGCGTCGTCGCCGTCGCGCATGGTCACCAGGGTGCTGCGGCCGCGGGCGATGTCGCCGGCGGCGGCCTTGCCGGTGTCGGCGGTGTCGCCGAAGACGCCCGCCAGGTCGTCGGCGGCCTGGTACGCGCGCCCCAGGTCGCGGCCGATGGGCACCATCGGCTCCTCGTCGCGGCCGGCGACCATGGCGCCGAGCTGCAGCGGCGCCTCGAAGGTGTAGACGCTGGTCTTCATCCAGCTGGCGTCGCGCACGCGCTCGCCGGTGGCCGCCCCGGGCTCGGCGCCGTGGATGATGTCCAGCAGCTCGCCGCCGAGCGTGACGGTCATGGCGTTGCCGAGGATCCGCAGCGACCGGCGCGCCCGATCATCGGGCAGGTCCGAGCCCAGGATCATCTGCTGCACGCCGACCAGCGCCAGATCACCGGCGATGATGGCCATGCTCGTGCCCTCGTGCGCGGCATCGGCCGGCGCGGCCCCGCCGTCGGCGAGCGAATCGCGCACCGCGGCGTGGATGGTCGGGCGGCCGCGGCGCAGATCGTCCCGGTCGATGATGTCGTCGTGGATGAGGAATGCCCCGTGCAACAGGTCGACGCAGGCGCCCAGGAGAATCGCCTCGTCGGCCGCGGCGCCCTCGACCGGGCCGGCGGCGATGTGGACGAGCCGGGCGCGCAGGTGCTTGCCGCCGAGCGACACGTCGCCGATGCCCGTAAGCACGTCGGCCATCAGGCCGCCCCGCCCCGACGTCGAGTCGGAGATCTGGCCGTCGAGGACACGGCGCAGCAAGTCGACCGAGGCCGCGGTGCGTTGCCGGACGAGCTCGCCGTTCATCGCGTCATTCCTCATCGCGTCGGTCTTCATCGCATCAGTCTTCATCGCGTCATCGCCGCCGGCAGCAGGCCGCGTGCGCCGAGGCGCTGCGGCGGGGTTTCGTCGCGCCAGTTCACGGCGATGGTGTGGGCGCCGCGACGGAATCGACGCAGAACCTGACGGGCGCCGACCAGCGCGCGCGGATCCATGTCGACGACCAGGTCCGGCTGGAACCAGACGGTCTCGCCCGGCCCGACGGCGAAGGACAGGTGCATGTCCTCGTGAACCTCCACGTCGGAAAAGTCCACGCGGTCGCGCACTTTCCGCCACCACGTCCGGCGAATGCAATAGTTGGTCCCGAAGAACGGCTGGTGCCCCAGCGCCGCGCCGACGGAGGCCCGGTACGCGCCGAGGTACAGCGCCGTCGCCACGCTCCCCCACGCCCCGGGCAGCTCGAAGCGGCCGGATCCCGTCACTCCCACCACCTCGCGTTGGTGGTGGCCCGGGCCGGAGTTCGCGTCGGCGGCGTCCCACGCGTCATGGAGCTTTGCGACGAATCCCGGCGCCGGAGCCACGTCGGCGTCCGTGCGGAGCATGACGTCGCAGGTGGAGGCGTCGAAACCGGCCCGCGTGGCCCAGGTGATGCCGCGGCGGGGTTCGTCGACGACGCGTGCCCCGAACTCGGCGGCAACGGCGGCGGAGTCGTCGGTCGACCCGTTGTCCACGACGATGATCTCGTCGGCGGGAACGGTCTGGTCCGCGAAGGCGGCCAGGCAGCGGCGCAGGAGTGCGGCGTCGTTCAAGCAGGGGATCACGACGCCCAGCGTTCGCGGTCGGCTCAAGGGGGTCCTCTCGTGGTTCTTTCCCCCTCGACAATAGCCGCCGGCGGACCTTGGGGGTCCGACGTTCATCCGACGCCGACGGCGGTCTCGGCCGATCCTGCCCACTGCCTCGGTTGATCTTTCGCCCCCGGCCGCATTCCCGCCGCCGACATGGGACAACGGTGTTAAATCGATGGCATGGCCATTGACGCGGAAGGGATCGGCGGGCCGCCCCGGCGCCTCGCCCGATTCGCGCCGCCCGCCTTGTCCGGAGCGCGGCGCACGCTGCCCGGTGATGCGCTGGCGGGCCTGACGCTGGCGGCCATCGCGCTGCCCGGCTCGATGGGCACCGCACAGTTGGTCGGTGCCCCGGCCATCGCGGGCCTGATCGCCTTCATCGTCGGTTCGGTGGTCTTCGCCCTGCTCGGCGGCCACCGGACGCTGTCGGTGGGCGCCGACTCCTCCATCGCCCCGCTGCTCGCCGCCGCTGCCGCCGGAGGTGCCATCACCGGCGTCGCCACCACCGGACAGCTCACCGAATCCGGCCACCCCGTCATCCACCCCGAGACCCTGATGCTCACATCGGTGCTGGTCGGGGCGATTCTGCTGGCGGTGGGATTGATGCGCGGCGGCTGGATCACCCAGTTCCTGTCGCGGCCGGTGACCATCGGCCTGCTCGCGGGCATCGGCCTGGGCATCATCGTCGACCAGCTGCCGGTGGCCCTGGGCATCCCCCAGCACGGCGGCAGCGTCATCGGCGGCATCGTGGACATGTTCACCAGCTTCGACGAAATCAACTGGTGGACCGTCGCCGTCGCCGGCATCGTCCTGTTCTTCACCCTCGGCGCCCGGCTCATCGGGCCACGGGTGCCCGGCGCGCTCGTCGGGCTGGCCGCGGCGATGGCTTTCACCGGTGCGGCTGACTTGGACGGCAGGGGCGTCGTCACGCTTCCCTTGCCCGACCTCGCACCGCCCGCCCTCGACTTCGCGTCCGTCACCCCCGCGGCGGCGGTCGCGGTGCTGCCGACGGCCCTGGTCATCGCGGTGCTCATCGTCATCCAGACCGGCGCGACGGAAGCGTCCTTCCCCGGCGAGCGCCGCACCCTCGACCGGGATCTCGGCGCCATCGGCGTCGCATCGGCGGTGGCCGGGCTCGTGGGCGCCTTCGCAGTCAACGCCTCGCCGCCGCGCACCTCGATCACGGTGACCGCGAAGGGGAAGTCGCAGGTCGTGGGCCTGGTGGCGGCGACCATCGTGCTGATGGTCGGATTCCTGGGATCCCGCCTGCTGCCGTACCTGCCCACCGCCGCGCTGGCCGCGGTGCTGCTGACGGTGGCCGCGAGCCTGATCAAGGTGCGCTCCATGTCGCGCATCGCCCGGTTCAACCGCATCGAGTTCGCGGTGTGCCTGGCCACGGTCGTGCTGGTCGTTTTCGTCGGCGTGGTCCAGGGCGTCATCATCGCGGCGCTGGTCACGCTTCTGGACCGCACCCGCCGCGAGGCCCGCCCGCCGACGTTCCGCAAGGGCCTGATCCCGCGGTCGAACCACTGGGTGCCGGTCGACGCGGGGACGCGGACGGTGCAGGTCCCGGGCGTTTTGGTGTGGTCGGTGGAGGCCCCGCTGTGGTACGCGGACTCCGATTTCGTCGTCGAGCAGCTGGGCGAGGAACTCACCGGCGACGACGGCCCGTACGCGGCGGTCGTCCTCGACGCCGCCGCCATCGCGGACGTCGATTTCACCGGCGCGGGGGCGCTGGAGTCGATCATCGACGCGCTCGATCACGCACAGCTGCCGTTGATCATCGCCCGCGCGAACCGTCCCGTGCAGAAGGCCGTCGACAAGGCCGGGTTGGCGGGCCGGGTGACCATCGAGCCGACCGTCGCCGATGCGGTGAAGCACGCCGCCCGGCTGGTCGGCCTCGGCGACGAACTGCGCGCGGTCCGCGGCAAGCGCAAGGACATCGCCGCGCTCCGGCAGAGGGGATTGGTCGCCGACGAGGTCATCGAGCAGGTCGAGGAGGAGCTCGAGGCCGAAAAGAAGAAGGAGGAGGCCCGGGAGCTGGAGCGGGGCGACCGGGAGGACGACATTCTTCCCTAGCTCCATCCTCGCCCTCCCCTAGAATGTTCCCATGGGAATGCTTCGGATCGGGATCTTCATGATGGCCATCTTCACCGCCGCATGGTCGGCCTGGGCTTGGCCGATTCCGGATCCGCTGGTGCGCGTCCCGGGCATCGCCTTCGGCATCGCCGCCGTCGCGCTCGCGATCCTCGGGCTGTTGCGGGGTCGGGGTGGACGGGCCAGGCGCGGGCCGTCGCAAAGCACGGGAAACGCATCGCTTGACGACGCCCACCTGCCCGACCAGGGGCGGGGAGCCGGGAAGACAACGCTGATCGCGATCCTCGTCGAGGTCGTCGCGATTTTCGCGGTCGTGCGCTGGCTGGGCACCGTGAACCCCGATCTGATCCAGCCGGCGATCGCGCTGATCGTCGGCGCGCACTTCCTGGTGTTCCAGTTCAATCCCGCCACCCGTGGCGGCGTGCACGTGGTGACGACCGTCTTCGGCGTGACCGTCGGCGCCATCGGCCTGCTGATGATCCACGGCGACCGGCCCCCGGAGCTCGTCCACGCGCTGGTCGGGCTGGGGATGGCGGCGATCACGCTGACCTACGGGGTGCTGTTCGCCCGGGCGATGCGCACGGCAAATGGCACCGGAAAAGGCGCCGACCGGCTCAGTGCTCGCGCAGAGCCTTGATCAGCTCGTCCTTGTTCATGGTGGAACGGCCCTCGACGTCCAGCTCGCGGGCGCGATCCCGCAGTTCGTCGACCGTCCAGTCGTCGTAGGAGCCGGCCTCCCCGCCCTTGCGGCCGACCTTCTCCCGCGACGTGTTCGCGGCGGCGTTGGCGATGCGCGCGGCCTTTTCCTTGCTGGCGCCGTCGTCGCGCAGCGCCTCGTAAACGTCCGGGTCCTTCACCGACGGGCCCGGATCTTCCTTCCCGCCGCCGGAGCCGTTGCCCGACTTACCGCCGGAATTGTTGCCCGACTTGTCGCTTTTCTTGGTTTCGGCCATGCCGCCCACCTCCACATCGTCGTCGGCTCCGGCCGGACGCGGGCGGCGAACGGCCACCCTGCGGCCCACCGGATCATGTGCCCGCGATGATAGCGGGACCGAAATCATCGGCCACCGATTTCCCGAACAGGCATAGAATGACGTTCACCTTTGCGGCGCCCCGCGCCCGACGACGAGAATCGAGGCCCCGATGACAATCGCCGAACACTCCCCGGCCGCGACATCGACCAACGCCGCCGCGCACGCCGGCCCACCGACGCCCCGCGGACCCGCGAGTGCAGCGCTGCTCGACCTGCTCACCGGCCGCGCCGCCCACTCCCCCGAATCTCTCGGCGCCATCGGCGAAGCCGTCGACGCCGCGCTCGCCGGATTCGCGGAAACCGGCCAGACCGGCGCAGGTGACGACGCCGCGCCCGTCACGGGTCCGGCCGTGGACCCGGCCGCGGACCCGGGTGCATTCCTCCACCACGATGACCTGCAGCTGACGCTCTTCCTGCTGTATCTCCTCCACTACGGCCCCGCGCCGTACGTGGCCGGCGACTTCGAGTGGGACCCCGACCTTTTGACCATCCGCGCCCACATCGAGGACGCGTTCGAGCGGGTCCTGCGCACCGTCGTGCAGGTGCCGGAGCCGCCCACCGCCGGGTCCGCCGAACGCACCCCCGGCCGCGCCGTGACGGAGACGTTGTTCACGATGACGGACGCCGTCGCAAAGCCGAAGCTGGCCATGTGGGCCGGCCGCAAGGCCACCGAGGAGCAGCTGCGGGAACTGCTGGTCCTGCGCTCGATCTACACGCTGCGCGAGGCCGACCCACATTCGTGGGCGATCCCGCGGCTGCGCGGCCGGGCGAAGGCCGCGCTGGTGGAGATCCAGTCCGACGAGTACGGCAACGGCCGCCCGGGCCGCATGCACGCCGAGATCTTCGCCGGCACCCTGCGCGGCATGGGCCTGTCCGACGCCCCCGACGCCTACGTCGACCGCGTGCCCGCCATCACCCTGGCGTCGCTGAACATGATGAGCTTCTTCGGCCTGCACCGCCGGCTGCGCGGCGCCATCGCGGGGCACCTCGCGGCGTTCGAGATGACGTCGTCGATCCCCAACAAGCACTACGCGCGCGCTTTCCGACGCCACGGTCACGACACCGACGTGACCTGGTACTTCGACGAGCACGTGGAAGCCGACGCCGTCCACGAGCAGATCGCGGGCCACGACCTCGCCGGCGGCCTGGCCGACGAGGAGCCGGAGCTGGCCGGCGACATCGTCTTCGGTGCCGCCGCGAGCCTGCACATGGACGACCTCATCGGCGCGCACATGGACGCCGCGTGGTCGGCGGGACGCTCCGCGCTGCGTGACGACGGGGCCGCCGGGCAGCCCGGAACGGCCGCAACGATGAGTGCGGCGCAGAACTCCGAAGATGCCGGGGCCGCCGATGACGCGGAGGCGCCCGATGCACGATGATGGGCTGATGCCGGATCCAGGAACGACGCCCGACGACGAGCTCAACGCAGGCCGCCCAAAGGGGACCGGTGCCCCGGGCGGCCCGGACGCCGCAGGCGGCCCGAATGGCCCGAACGCCGCAGGCCACCCCGATGGCGCCGACCGCTCCGCCGCCGATGCGCGCGCCGTGATCACCGCCTTCCCCAACGGCCCCCTGCTGGTCCGCGGCGATTTCGCCATCGCCGCCGAGCCCGGCGCGGACCCCGAGCGGCCCGAGCGCGCCGTCGTGGCGCTGTGCCGCTGCGGGGCGTCGAGCATCAAGCCGTTGTGCGACGGCACCCACAAGCT
>DHCFJ07801__coassemble_1654_pt1 | contig 35198 bp, 33 predicted proteins | sample DHCFJ07801__metabat2_high_PE_026 | metagenome-assembled genome bin DHCFJ07801 | reverse complement strand
GACGTCCATGATGACGCCGCCCTTCAGCATTTCGGCGAAACCGCGCTTGACGCGGGCGGTGCCGTGGCTGGTGTTGTTGTCGGAGGTGGTCAACGAAACCTGCTTTCTGGAGGTTCTATCCGGTGTTCGCTCCGGGAACCCGTGCGGCGCGGCAATGGCGTCGCCGGTCATCCCGGTAGGTGCCAACTATAGACCTGCCATAGACCAATCCGTCTATCGCCCCTGGACGATGTTCAAGGTCGCGGCGGGGTCTCGACGGACACGTCGAAATACTCCGGGACCGGTGCGGTCCCCGCCAGCCGCAGACCCCGCACGAGCGGCCGCATCCGCAGCAGGCGCGTGTCGGTCACGGCGTCGTTGTAGAAGCGCCGCGCCAGCTCCACCCGGGTCGTCGCATCGTGGAGCTCGATGGCCAGGGCCGGCTCAGGCGGACGCGACTCGATGGCCGCGGCGAGCTTCGCCCCCAGCGAGTTCTCCGCGTCGGCCCGGGCATGCGGGTCGGCGGCGGTCAGACGCAGCGACTCCGCCCCGGCGATGTCGGCGCCGAGCTCCGGGTATGCGGCGCGCGCGACGGCACCGCGCCTGCCCAGCGCCGCCTCCAGCGAGGTGCGGGCAAGGTCCGTGCGCACGTGCATCCGGTTCAGACGGGTGGCGGTGGCCGAGGCCAACAACGCCGCGACCAGCACGACGACGGCCAGGACGGCGAGCAGGACCGCCCACCAGGGCACGAGGATCACGAGACCACCACCTTTTCCCCGTCCATGCGGACGGTGTCGTAGACCTGGAGCACGCGGTCGGCGATCGTCGACCAGTCGAACTCCCACGCCCGATCATGCCCGGAGGCCACCAGGGACGCGCGGCGGTCGTCGTCGGAAAGCAAGGCAATGGCGGTGCGCGCGAGATCCGCGGAATCGCCGTTGCGGAAATGCTCGCCGAAACGGCCGTCGTCGAGGACCAGGCGGAACGCGTCGAGGTCGGAGGAAATCACCGCAGCGCCGGCCGCCATGGCCTCCACCAGCACGATGCCGAAGCTCTCGCCGCCGCGCTGCGGGGCGATGTAGGCGTCCGCGGACTTCAGCGCGGCCGCCTTGGCCTCCTCGGAAACCCGGCCGGTGAAGCGCAGCACGTCGGCGTGCTCGCCGGCTCGGCGCACCGCCTGGGCGTGATCGCCGTCGCCGATGACCAGGATCTCCAGCTGCGGGAACACACGGCGGATGGCGGGCACGGCGTCGAGCAGCACGGGCAGGCCCTTGCGGGGCTCGTCGAAACGGCCGAGGAACACCAGCCGCTTGAAACCGGGCGCGGGCGCACCGATCTCCGGCACGTCGGCGGCGTCGGGTGCTGCGGCATACTCCGCGACGCGCACGCCGTTGGGGATGAGCACAGGGTCGCCGCCGAGCTGCTCGACCTGCCAGCGCCGCGCCACCTCCGACACGGCGATGCCGCCGCGGATGCGCTCCAGCATCGGCCGCAGCAGGGGCGTGGCCAGCTTCAGCGCCAGCGACTGCGTCGCCGCCGAGTGGTACGTGGCCACGATGGGGCCCACCGCGGCGCGCACGGCGAGCATGGAGTAGCTCGGCGAATTCGGCTCGTGGATGTGCAGCACGTCGAAGTTGCCGTCGGCGATCCAGCGCCGGACCTTCCGCGCCGTCACGGGGCCGAACGCCAGCCGCGCCACCGACCCGTTGTACGGGATCGGGATCGCGCGCCCGCCGCGCTCGACGAATTCGGGTACCTCGGCGGCCGGGCCGGCCGGACCGATCAGGCTGACCTCGTGGCCGCGCGACCGGAACTCCTCGCACAGGTCGATCGCGTGCGCCTGCACGCCGCCGGGCACGTCGAAGGAATACGGGCAGACCATTCCGATGCGCATGTCAGGACTCCCCCGCTTCGCGTGCTTTGCGACGCCGCCGTTCTTCCTTGTCCGCCGTCCACAACGGCTGCAGCATGTGCCAGTCCGCGGGGTGGGCGGCGATGTCGGACTCCATGAGCGCCGCCGAATCCTGCACGATGTCGGCGATCTCGCGTCCCTCGGCGGGGATGCGCGGGTGGACCTTCAGGCCCCATTCGTCGCCGTCGAACCACAGGCCCGCCACGTGCAGCGCGGCACCGGTGTCGCGGGCGAGCTGGGCTGCGCCGATGGGCATGACGGTCTTTTCGCCGAAGAAGTCCACTTCGGCTCCGCGCCCGCCGAAATCGCGTTCGCCTACCAGCGCGATGACGCCGCCGGATTCGAGCTTGGCGCGCAGGCCCGCCATCGGCGGCTCTCCCCCGGTCAGCGGCAGGATCTCGAAGCCCAGGCTTTCCCGGAACTCCACGAAGGCGTCGTAAAGCTCCTCGGGGCGCAGGCGCTCGGCCACCGTGGTGAAGCCACCGAAGCGGCGCGCGGCCCACATCCCCGCCATGTCCCAATTGCCGGAGTGGGTCACCAGCAGGATGATGCCGTCACCGGCGGCGGCGGATTCCTCGAGCAGGTCACGGCCGCGGATCATGCCCTCGATGCGCTGCGCCAGCTCGGGGCCGGCGATCGCGGGCAGACGGAATGCCTCCACCCAGTACCGCAGGTAACTGCGCATCGAGGCCTTGACCAGTGCGTCCGGGACGTCCTCCGGTGCCAGTCCCGTCACGCGCGCGAGGTTGCGGCGCAGCTGCGCCGGGCCGCGGCCATCTGCGGAGAAGCGGTCGGCCGCCTTCTTCGCGGCCCACAGCACGGGCCGTTCGGGAAGCTTGCCCACGACCTTCCACCCGGCCAGGTACCCCAGCGCTGCGAGGTCCTCTCGGGACCGGGGGAACCTCATGCGGTCTCCCCGGCCGGGTGATCCTCGGCGCCGGCGGGCGGGGCGATGGGATCGCCGGCGCCGGGGCCGCGGCCGACCATGACCAGCCGCTGGACGACGGTGATCGTGGAGCCGACTGCAAGCGCCCACAAGCCGATCTCCACCGCGTAGGGCACGCCCAGCCCCTGCAGGCCGATGCCGACCAAGGCGAGGATGAGGCGCTCGGGGCGCTCCACCAGGCCGCCGTTGACGGTGAAACCGGACGCCTCGGCGCGGGCCTTGACGTACGACGTCACCTGGCCCGCGACCAGGCAGATCAACGTGGCCACGATGAGGTGGCCGGGTGCGCCATGCGAATGGAACACCCACCACAGGATCGCGCCGAAGAGCGCGCCATCGGTGATGCGGTCGCAGCTGGCGTCGAGCACCGCGCCGAAGCGGGTGCCGCCGCCGCGCAACCGCGCCATGGTGCCGTCGAGCAAGTCGAACGCGGCGAACAGGCCCGTGAGCACCGCCGCGGCGAACAGGTGCCCGGTCGGGATGAGCGTCACCGAAATCGCGATCGCGGCGACCGTGCCGAAGACGGTCATCGCATTCGGCGAGACCCCCATCGAGTTCAGCGCGCGGGCGATCGGCTCGACGACGGGCGCGATGGGCCTGCGGCCGTGGGCGCTGAGCATCCGGGTCCTCTCGGGTTGTCGTTCGCGGTGGTGATGGTGGTGGCGGTCGCGGCGGTCGCGTTACCAGGCGTCCGCGAGCAGGGCGCGGGTGTCCCGCAGCATCTGCGGCAGCACCTTCACGCCGTCGATGACGGTCATGAAGTTCGCGTCGCCGGACCAGCGGGGCACCACGTGCATGTGCAGATGCTCCCCCACCGAACCGCCGGACGCGCGCCCGAGGTTGAACCCGACGTTGAGCGCATGCGGCCGCGACACCTTCTTCAGCGTGCGGATCGCCCGCTGCCCGAAGGCCATCAGCTCCGTCATCTCCTCGTCGGTGAGGTCCTCCAGGTTCGCGACCTGGCGGTACGGCACGACCATGAGATGCCCGGCATTGTACGGGTAGAGGTTGAGCACGCAGTAGACCAGCTCACCGCGCGCCACGATCAACGCGTCCTCGTCGGACCGCGACGGCAACTCGACGAACGGGTTGCGGGAACCGCCCGTGGTTGACGACGAGTCGGTGGCCTCGTGCCCCGCGTCATCCTTCGCGGCGCCGTTGTCCGCGATGTAGTGCATGCGGTACGGCGCCCACAGGCGCTCGAGGCGGTCGGGTTCGCCGGCGCCGCGATCGATCATCGCGTCGTCGGCGGCCCCTGCCGCCTCCCGGTCAGCGTCGCGAAGCAACGTTGTCACCGTTGGGCTGGTCGTTGTTGCGCTCCGCGACCCAGGCCGAGATGAGGTCGGCGGCTTCGGCGACCGGCACGCCGTTGATCTGCGAGCCGTCGAGGAACCGGAACGACACGGCGCCGGCCTCCACGTCGCGCGCACCGGCGAGCACCATGAACGGCACCTTCGCCTGCGTATGGTTGCGGATCTTCTTCTGCATGCGGTCGTCGGAGACGTCGACGTGGGCGCGCAGGCCCCGCGACTTGAGCTCCTTGGCGAACGCGTCGAGGTGCGGGATGCAGTCGTCGGCGACGGGGATGCCCACGACCTGCTCCGGGGCCAGCCACGCCGGGAACGCGCCGGCGTAGTGCTCCAGCAGAACGCCGAAGAAGCGCTCGATGGAGCCGAACAGCGCGCGGTGGATCATGATCGGGCGCTTCTTCGTGCCGTCCGAAGCCGTGTACTCCAGGTTCATGCGCTCGGGCATGTTGAAGTCGAGCTGGACCGTCGACATCTGCCAGGTGCGGCCGATTGCGTCGCGGGCCTGGACCGAGATCTTCGGGCCGTAGAACGCCGCCCCGCCCGGATCCGGGACCAGGTCCAGACCGGAGGCGTCGGCGACGCGCTGCAGGATCGCGGTGGAGCGCTCCCAGATCTCGTCGGTGCCCACGAACTTCTTTTCGTCCTTGGTGGACAGCTCCAGGTAGAAGTCGTCCAGGCCGTAGTCCTTCAGCAGCGAGATGATGAAGTCCAGCACGTCCGTCAGCTCCGACTCGAGCTGCTCGTCGGTGCAGTAGATGTGCGCGTCGTCCTGCGTGAAACCGCGGGCGCGGGTCAGGCCGTGGACGACGCCCGACTTCTCGTAGCGGTAGACCGTGCCGAACTCGAACATGCGGATCGGCAGCTCACGGTATGAACGGCCGCGCGACCCGAACACCAGGTTGTGCATCGGGCAGTTCATCGGCTTGACGTAGTAGTCCTGCGGCTGTTTGGTGCAGTTGCCGTCGGCGTCGTACTCGCCGTCGAGCTGCATCGGCGGGAACATGCCGTCCTTGTAGAAGCCCAGGTGGCCGGACTGCTCGAACAGATCGCCCTTGGTCACGTGCGGGGTGTTGACGAAGTCGTAGCCGGCCTCGAGGTGACGGCGGCGCGAATGCTGCTCCATCTCGTTGCGGATGATGCCGCCCTTGACGTGGAACACCGGCAGGCCGGAGCCGATCTCGTCGGGGAAGCTGAACAGGTCCAGCTCGGAACCCAGGCGGCGGTGATCGCGCTTCTCGGCCTCCAGCAGCATGTCCAGGTAGGCGTCCATGGACTCCTTGGACTCCCACGCGGTGCCGTAGATGCGCTGCAGGCCGGCGTTGGACTGGTCGCCGCGCCAGTAGGCCGCGGAAGAACGGGTCAGCGTGAACGCCGGGATGTACCGGGTGGTGGGCACGTGCGGGCCGCGGCACAGGTCGAACCACTCCGTCTCACCGGTGCGCGGGTTGACGTTGCGGTAGCCGGTCAGCTCGGCGCCGCCCACGTCGACGGTGGCGTCCTCGTTGGCGTCGATGTCGCCCGAGGACTTGTCGGCGATGAGCTCCAGCTTGTACGGCTCGGCCGCCAGCTGCTCGGAGGCGTCGGCCGGGGACTCGAACACGAAGCGCTCGAACTTCTGGCCCGACTTGATGATCTTCTTCATGCGCTTTTCGATGCGCTTGAGATCCTCCGGGGTGAACGGCTCCGCGACGTCGAAGTCGTAGTAGAAGCCGCCGTCGATGGCCGGGCCGATGCCCAGCTTCGTGCCGGGGAACTCCGCCTGGACGGCCTGCGCCAGCACGTGGGTGGTCGAGTGGCGGATGACCCCGCGGCCGTCTTCGGTGTTCGCGGCGACGGGCTCGACGGTCTCGTCGGCGTCCGGAACGTAGGACAGGTCTCGCAGGTCACCCCGGGGGTCGCGGACGCAGACGATGGCGTCCGGGCCCTTGTTCGGGTAACCCAGTTCACGCATGGCGGCGCCGGCGGCGACCCCTGCGGGAACGGTGAACGGGGCGGGGATGGTGATGGCTTCGGACACGGCGGGCGTGTGCTCCTTCTCGGATCAGGGCGGGTGTCGCATACCTGGCGACCCCCGCGGACCCCACAACCTTAGCGCCCCGGACGGGCTCAGTCCTCCAGGAGGTCCTGGGCCCAGTACTCGTCGCCCGTGGTGCCGCGCGGCATGACGAAGACGGCGGAGCCGATGTGGAAAATCCACTCGTTGAGGCGGTCGGCCTCCGCGAGGCGCTTCTGGATGGGGTCGAACTGCTCCAACGGGTTCTTCTGGTAGCAGATGAACACCAGGCCGGTGTTGGAGGTGAAGCGACCGTCCGGCTCCGGCGGCAGGTCGTAGTTGTAGACGCGGCGCAGGATCTGCTGGTTCGGGTCCTCCTTCGGCGGCATGGACCGCGCGACGTGGCTGTTGCGGTCGATGACCGGCAGGCCGTACTCGTCGGTGGCGTCGAGGTCGACCGGGTCGAACTCGTTTTCCTTGCCCAGCGGGGCACCCGTGTCCAGCGTGCGGCCGGCGACTTCTTCCCGGCTCGGGCGGTCGAGGATGTCCCAGCCGTCGATGTCCATCTCGATGCGGCGCACCACCATCGCCGAACCGCCCCGCAGCCAATCGGGGCCGGAGTCGATCCAGACGATGCGGTTGAAGTCGCCTTCTTCCCTCGGGTTGACCGTGCCGTCGAGCTGGCCGAAGCGGTTGCGCGGGGTGGCGGTGGGCTCCTTGGCGCCGCGGGCGTTGAGGAAACCCATCTGCACCCACCGGACATCGAGGTACGGCGCGCCATTTTTGATCATGAACCGCGCCGCATGGGACAGCATCAGCGGGTCATCGCAGCAGATCTGCAGGCAGAGGTCGCCGTCGTTCCACTCGTCGCGAAGCTCGTCGGTGGAATATTCCGGCAGCGGCTCCAGCCACTCCGGCTTCTCGTCCTCGCGGTCGGCGGCGGTGAAGAATCCCTCGCCGAGCCCGACCGTGAAGGTCAGGTTCGCCGGGGCCTCGTACATCTCCGGCTCGAGGTCGGTGCGCGGCGCCTCGCCCTTCGACATGCGCCGGGCATCCTGGGTCCACACCCGCATGAGCCCCCGCAGCCGGGCGCGGTCGACGTCTTCCTTGACGTCGAACGCGATCAGCCACAGGTTGGCCTGCGACGGAGTCGCGATGCCCGCCTGGTGCTCGCCGTCGAATTCGACGACCTGCGTCTGCAACGGCGGCAGTTCGGGCTCGTCGGGCTCGCGCTCGAGTCCGATGGCGGCGGCCTCGCCGGCGGCCGCGATGCTCAACGCGCCGGCACCGGCACCCGCCCCGAGTCCCGTGAGGAATCGGCGGCGGGACAGGTTGCTGCTCATGTGGGTGGTGCTCCTCTATCGAAGATGTGGGTTCGTGCGCTCCGGGCGTTGCCCGGGAAGGCCGCGCGCGGGTGGAACTAGTGGCCCGCGTGCTCGTCGTCGACGCCGGCGTCCGGATCGGCGTGGCCCGGAGCCGACAGCTCGCCGTCCTCGCCGTAGTCCTCCTCGCCGGCGGGCTGGACGCGGACCTCGATTTCCTGGGTCAGGGTCGAACCGTCGGAGAAGTTCAGCACGATGGTGTACTGCTGGCCGGGTTCCATCGCCTCGTCATTGTCCATGATCATCAGGTGCGCGCCGCCCGGGGCCAGTTCGAACTCGCCGCCGGCCGGGATGGTGTGGCCGCCCTCGATCTTGAACATCTTGCCGTCTTCGGTGGCGTGCTGCTCGAACGTCGTGCCCTCCTTCAGCCCCTCGACGGTGAAGCCGGTGAGATCGATGTCCTCGTCGGTGCTGTTCTTCAGCACGCCGAAGATGCCGGTCATGCCCTTGTCGGCCGGCTTTTCCTTGATGTAGGCCTCCTGGAACGTCACGGCGGCCGACGACTCTGCCTCCGTGCCATCCGCGGCGGTGGAGGTGGCGGCCGACGACGCGGTGGCATCCGTGGAATCGTCGGTGGAGCAGCCGGCCAGCACGAGGGCGATGGCGGCGGAGCCGGCGACGACGGCGGTGGCGGTGCGGTTGAGCTTCATGGGGATCAAGCTGCCTTTCGGTTGATGACGGCCACTGCGGCGACCACGGCGAGGATGACGGCCAGCAGGCCGCCTCCGGCGACCCACGCCCACGTGGGAACGCCGTCGTCCTCTTCGAGTTCCGCCCCTCCCCCTGCGTCGACCTGGTGGTCGCCGACGGAGAAGGACAGTTTGCCGCGGGTGGAATGCCCGTCGGACGAGGTGATCTGGAACCCGACGATGTAGGAGCCGGGGCCCGGGTCCACCGATTCGGGGACGTCGAAGGAGATGACCTGGTCCTGGAGTTCCGGCTGCTGGGTGATCAGCACTTCCTTCGTGTCGGCGTCGCTGATGGCGACGGTGTTGAAGGAGTCCCGCGGGACGCCCGAGAAGGTCATCTCGATGCGGCGGGGAAATTCGTCCAGGTTCTGGCCGTCGGCCGGGACGGAGGCGATCACCGAGTCATGCGCGTGTGCGACGGGGGCGGTGCCGGCACCGTTCAGAGCGGGCGCGAACGCCAGCCCCGTCGCGAGCGTCGCGGCGACGGCCGCGCGCCCGATGAATCCCTTGCGCATGTTCACGTGTCTTTTCCTCCATGCCCGGCGCTTCGCCGAACTCGATAGCGGATTACGCGGGCCGGACGCCTCGCGTTCGACCCATCGGACTAGTCGGGGCAACACGTCGATTGGTTCCCGTGATGAACGGGCACACCCAGCCGAATACCCCCGAGTGTACCCGGACCCTGCGTTAACTTGACTCACCGGGGCGGTGATTCACGCAACTCGGTTCCCGCGATGCTCCAGGATCGAACCCCGATTCCCCCGGACTCCGGACATGCGAAAAAGCCGCCGGAGGGTGACCTCCGGCGGCGTTGGTAGTCCCAACTGGGTTCGAACCAGCGACCTTTCCGGTGTGAACGGAACGCTCTTCCGCTGAGCTATGGGACTGCATGTAGCGGGGTTGCTCCCGCTTACGGGTGATTAAGTTAGCACGGCTTTCGCGACGCCGCCTAATCGCATGTTCACCGGCAGTTCACCGCACTCCACCGACCCCATCACGGCTCCGCCACGCCAGCCCTCGTGCCCCCTTGCATCCGACCGTCCGGACACGCCCCGACCCACCGGTCGCCGCCCCTCTCCCCATCAATCGTTTGCTTTTCGACGGCCCGGCGGAAACCCCGTCCCGCCGAAAGGCCGCGGCGCCGCCCTCCGAACACAGCCGAAACTGCTTACATGCTGGGGATTTGTGCATGTTCGGCGAATCCCGCTATTGTTCTTCTCGCACCGCAAGCGGGGCACGGGAAACCGGGCAAGCGCAACGGCAATGCAGTGCGGATGTAGCGCAGCTGGTAGCGCATCACCTTGCCAAGGTGAGGGTCGCGGGTTCGAGTCCCGTCATCCGCTCGGATTTTCTCCGGAGAGACACCATCTGGTATAACTTCTGAGTGAATCACAAGAGGCGGCAACGCCACGGTGGAATGGCCGAGTGGTGAGGCAACGGCCTGCAAAGCCGTGCACACGGGTTCGATTCCCGTTTCCACCTCGCATCAAATTGCATAAGCAGTTTCTGCACAAGCGCGTTTAGCTCAGCGGGAGAGCGCTTCCCTGACACGGAAGAGGTCACTGGTTCGATCCCAGTATCGCGCACCAAGGCACCTTGGTGCCTCAAGCGGATGTAGCGCAGCTGGTAGCGCATCACCTTGCCAAGGTGAGGGTCGCGGGTTCGAGTCCCGTCATCCGCTCCACTCCCCGCCGGATCTTCGGATCCGGCGGGTTTTTTCTTTCCGGGGGTCCGATTGCCGGCCCGTCATGAAAAACAGCGGCCCATGAATACGGCGGAACCCGCCACCGCGTCGGTCATGCGGTGGCGGGTTCGTCGTCAAGCATCAATCACGCCTTGGAGTCGAGCTCCTCCTGGCGGGCACCCAGCTCCTCGTCGATGCGCAGTAGGCCGTGGCCGTCGGCGCCGATGAGCTCGATGCGGCCGATGATGTTGCGGACGGTGTCCTCTTCCTCGATCTGCTCGTTGATGAAGAAGTCGAGCAGCGGGCGGGAATCGACGTCGCGTTCGTCGGCGGCGAGGTTCCACAGATCGCGGATCGACGCGGAGACCTTCTCCTCGTGCTCGAGAGCGATGCGGAAGGCGTCGATGGCCTTCTCCACCTTCACCTCGGGAGCGGCGACGGCACCGAGCTGGGCGTGGTTGTCGCGGGCGGCGAGGTGGTCGATGAACTTCTCGGCGTGGACGATCTCTTCCTCGGACTGGGCGCGCATCCACTGCGCCATGCCCCCGAGGTCGAGGCGGTCGAGTTCGATGGCCAGCTGGCGGTAGACCGCCGAGGCCTGCATTTCCATGGTGACCTGGTCGTTGAAGGCCTTTTCGAGCTTGTCGTTGAGTCGCATGCCGCAAGGATATGCGTATCCCGATAAATTCGACAAGGATCATTCGGCTTCCCTGAACAGGGTCGCCTGCCCTCGGCCGCATGGCATGTTCGGCCCCGCGTGCATAGGCTCGGCGACCATGATCCGCTTCGAGGAAATGGACGGCGCGGACGACGGCGGCGCCTTCGTCCCCCCGCTCGACGGGGTCACCGCCATCGCGGTGACGTCCATGGACGGCCGCGCCACCGTCGACGGAGTGTCCGGCGGCCTGGGCAACCCGTCGGACGCGGCCCTGCTGCAGGCGGTGCGCCGGGCGTCGGACCTCATCCTCGTCGGCGCCGGCACCGTGCGCGCCGAAGATTACGGCCCGGCGGCGACGCCGACCCGCCTGGCCGTGCTCAGCCGTTCTCTGGACCTCGACCCGGAATCGCGCCTGTTCTCCGACCCGACCCATCCGCCGATCATCATCGGCGGTGCGGCCGCCGCGCCGGAGCGCCGCGCGGCACTGGCCGCCGCCGGGGCGGAGCTGATCGATTTGGGGGACACCGGCCCGGTCCCCGTTCTCGACGCCGTGCGGCGCCTCGGTTTCCGACGCATCACCGTCGAAGGTGGCCCGCGCGTCTACCGGGATTTCCTTGCCGCCGATGCCGTGGACCGGGTCTTCCTGACGCTGGCGCCGATGATCGTGGGCGCCGGGTCGGCGACGTTCGGCACCGACGTCCGTGACGTCCACGACAACCGCACGACCACGCCGCTCGGGTTCCACGCCGATGCCGCGGCCTTCTCCGACTCGCACGTTTTTGTCCGCTATTCCCGGTTGCGCACCGGGTAGCTTCAGACGGGTGACTACCTCCCCGACGACGCTCGACGGTGCCCGCACGCGGCGCATGGCGGCCATGATGCTGTGGCCCCTCGCGATCCTGCTGATCATCCACCGCGCGTGGTCGCTGCCCCACCAGGTCGGCGCCACCGACGATTTCACCACCGTCTGGCGCGCACTGGTCCGCTTCGGGGACGGCAACCCCGTGTACACCGCGAACTACGCGCACGTGGACCCGCATTACCTCTACTCCCCCGGCGGCTCGCTGGCGCTGCAGCCGGTGACGTGGCTCGGTGATTACGAAACCGCCCGCATGTGGTTCATTTTCGCGCAGGCCGCGGGCATCATCGCCGCGGTCGTCCTGCTGCTGAAGTTTTTGGGTGTCTCGCCGCGCAGTTGGATCGTGCCGCTGGTCCTGTCGCTGGGGTTCCTCACCGAATCGGTGACCAGCACGCTGCGCTTCGCCAACGTCAACGGCACGCTGCTGCTGGCGCAGGTGCTGTTCATCATCTTCCTGCTGAGGGACCGCCGCATCCTGGCGGGTCTGATCCTCGGCCTGGCCATCACGGTCAAGCCGATCGTCGCGCCACTGCTCTTCCTCGCGTTCGTGCGCAAGGACTGGTCGACCATTCTCACCGCCGTCGCGGTGCCCGTCGCCTTCAACATCGTTGCATGGCCGATGGCCGCCGACCCGATGGCCTACATCGAGCGCACCATGCCGTACCTGGGCGAGGTCCGTCTTCACGCCAACGCGTCGATTTCCGGCGAGCTGATCTACTTCGGGGCGCCCGATCTGCTGGTGAAGCTGTGGCTGATCGTCTTCGCGGTGCCCGTTATCCTGTCACTGGTGCTGCTGCTGCGCTGGCAGTGGCGCGACGAAACGTTCTGGGCCCTGACGACGTCGGGCGTGCTCATGACGGGCGTGCTGCTGCTGGGTTCGCTGGGCCAGCAGTATTACTCGCTGCTGCTGTTCCCGACCATCATCGGGGCGTTCCACGCCTTCGGCGGCCGCCGCGACGCGCAGGGCGATCCGACTCGGTCGGTCGTCGCGAACTGGCCGGCGGGCCTGGCCATCGCGCTGTTCTACTTCAGCCTCAACTGGTTCATGGACGACTACGCCGTGGGGTCGCAGCTCTGGATCCAGGTCATGGCCTGGATCGGGTGGATGCTGTTCTGCCTGACCATGTTCGGCGCGCTGCTGAAATGGACCATCGAGGAACACGGTGCGGGCTACGACTGGCTGGGCCGCAAGCACGCCGCAGCCTTCTTCGGGCCCGGTTCGGGAACACGCGGCACCGCTTCCGGCGTTGCACGGGGTGAACGCCGCGCAACCGAGGCGGACACCCGAAAGAACAGGACGAACGCATGACGGACGATTCCCGCACCACCGATCCCGCCGCCGACTGGAACCTCACCGACGAGCAGTGGCGCGCGCGCCTGAGCCCCGAAGAGTTCCGCGTGCTGCGCATGGCCGGCACCGAGGCACCCTTCGTCGGCGAGTACACCGACACCGAAACGGAAGGCGTCTACTCCTGCCGCGCCTGCGGAGCCGAGCTGTTCCGGTCCTCGGAGAAGTTCCACTCCCATTGCGGCTGGCCGTCGTTCTTCTCCCCGCTGGCCGGCGACGCCGTCATCGAGCGCGTCGACGATTCCCTGGGCATGCGCCGCACCGAGATCCTCTGCGCCCGCTGCGAGTCCCACCTGGGCCACGTCTTCACGGGCGAGGGATACCCCACCCCGACCGACCAGCGCTACTGCATCAACTCGATTTGCCTGACGCTGGAGGAAAAGCCGGTCGCGCAGTAGCTTCTCGGTCGACGGCTTTTCGCTCGACGGCTTTTGCTTGACGACGGCCAGCGCCCCCGCGACCCGGTGACCGGGTCGCGGGGGCGCGGGTCGTCGTGAAGCAGGAGCAACGGCCTGCTGCCGCAGGAGTCTTACGGAAGCGCGTTGATGATCTCCGCGATGTCGTCGACGCGGCGGCCCGTGTGGAACGGGATCTCCTCGCGGACGTGCAGGCGGGCCTCGGTGTAGCGCATCTTCCACATCAGGTCGACGATGCGGTCGAGCTCCGGGCCCTCGAAGGCCAGGATCCACTCGTAGTCGCCCAGCGCGAAGGCCGGCACCGTGTTGGCGCGCACGTCCGGGTAGTCACGGCCGGCCTGGCCGTGCTCGGACAGGATGCGGCGGCGGTCGGCCGGCTCGAGCAGGTACCAGTCGTAGGAGCGCACGAACGGGTAGACGGCGATCCAGCGGCCCGGCTCCTCGCCCATGATGAACGACGGCAGGTGCGACTTGTTGAACTCCGCCGGGCGATGCAGCGCCGCGTTGGACCAGTGCGGGGTCGACGCGCGGCCCAGCGGGGTCTCGCGCAGGAACGCGTTGTAGAACGCCTGGACGTCCTCCATCTTTTCGGCGTGGACCCAGAACATGAAGTCGGCCTCGGCGCGCATGCCGGACACGTCGTAGAAACCGCGGACGATCAGGTCCGTGTCATCGCCGTCGTAGCGGGCGAGGAACTCGCGCGTAGCGGCGACCGCGGCGTCGCGGTCCTCGCCGAGCGCACCCGGCGTCACCTTGAAGGTGGACCACATGGTGTAGCGGATGGTGTCGTTGAGCTTCTTGTAGTCGAGCTTCGCCATGAAGTGGCACGTCTCCTTGAAGTCGATGACGCGGGCGTCGGATGTCCGCGTCGGGAAAGCGGGTGTCGGGAAAACAGGTGGTCCGACAGGGGTGCAGCTACGGAATACAGGCTACCCTCACCCGCGCTCGCGGCGCGGGTGAGGGCGTTTCTCAGGCCAAGTCGCCGATGATCTTCGCCGCCGCCGCCTTGGCGTCGGCGATGCACGCCGGAATGCCCGGGCCGCGATGCCAGGCGCCGGCGGCCGCCACGCGCGGGGCGACGTCGAGGGCGGCGTCGGCGAACCGCATCAGGTCGCCGTGGCCGGCGTCGTAGCGCGGAATCCCGCCCCACCAGCGCTGCACGACTACCTCGGTCGGCTGCGCGTCGAAACCGGTCAGGGACTTCAGGTCCGCCAGCGCCTTCGCCGTCAGCTCCTCGTCGGGCAGGTGGACCAGTTCATCGTCGCGGAATCGCCCGAAGGAACCGCGCACGACGGCTCCCCCGCGCTCCCCGAGATGCGGCCACTTGCGCGACGAGAAGGTGAAGGCCTTCGCATCGACGTCGGCGTCGGCGGCGATGAGGATGCCCGAATACTCCGGCAGCCCCTCGTCCGTGTCGAAGCACATGGCCACCACGGCCGAGGACGCCAACTCGATGCCGCCGATGATGTCGGAGGCCTCCGGGGCGACGTTCGACAGCAGTGCGCCGGTCGTCGGCGCGGGGGCGGCGAGCACGACGGCGTCGGCGCGGATGACGCGGCCGTCGGACAAGGTCACGTCCTTGCCCGCGGTGCCGTCGGCGGCGTCGGCCACCGCGTCGACTCCCGTGCCCAGCTCCAACTCCGGCGCGGAGAGTTCCACCAGCCGGTCGTAGACGGTGCGGTAGCCGGACCGGAACGTGCGGAAGATCGGCGCGGCGACGGTGCCGGAGGCCAGGCGGGCCTCGTTGGCCTCGCGGCGCTGGTCCAGAACGCGCTGGGCGGCGGCGGTGAGGCTGATCGGTTCGCCGGCGGCGGTCATGGTGTCCAGCATCGCCGCCAGCTGCGGCACGGTGGCCCGCAGACCGAGATCCCACGCAGAGCTGGAGTAGACGCCGCCGAGCAGCGGCGACACCAGATGGTCGACGACCTCCTCGCCGAAACGGGACTCCACCAGCTGGCCGAGGTTGACGTCGTCGCCCTGCACCCAGTGCATGGGCGCGGTCGACTGCGGATCGGCCTCGGCGTCGATGCGCGTGCACGTCGCCTCGGACAGCAGGCCGTGCAGGCCCTCGGAGGTGGCCGGCACGCCCATCACCGTGGTGCGCGGCATCGAACGCAGCTCGTCGGCCGCGAAAATCATCGACGGCAGTCCGGACGGCTCGACCAGCTCATCGGCCAGGCCCAGTTCGGTGAAGAAGTCCGTGGCGTCCTGGCGGAAGCCCAGGTACGCCTCGGCGCCGACCTCGATCGGGCCGCCGTCGACGTCGACCGTGCGCAGCTTGCCGCCGACGCGATCGGCCGGATCCGCGACGATGATGCGCGCGCCCGGGCCCAGCCCGCGGCGCAGTTGGTGCGCCGCGACCAGACCGGTGAGCCCGGCACCGGCGATGACGACGGTCAGGGGCGCGGCGCTCACAGTTCGTGCACCATCTTGACGGTGCGGGTGATGGCGTCGGCGTCGGTGTTCGGCGGCACGCCGTGGCCCAGGTTGAAGATGTGGCCGCGGGCGGTGCCGCGGTCGATGGCGCGGTCGGCCTCGCCGCAGATGCGGCGGACCTCCGCCTCGATGGCCGCGTCGCTGGCGAAGAACATCGCCGGGTCCAGGTTGCCCTGCAGGACGCGAGCGTGCTCGGCGCGGTCGCCGGCCGGGTCGGCGGCGGCCAGTGCACCGGAGATGCGGGCCGCGGCGTCGTCGAGCGGGACGCGCCAGTCGACGCCGACGACCTCGGGACCGGCCTCGGCCATGGCGCCGAGCAGCTCGCCGGTGCCCACGCCGAAGTGGATGCGCGGGATGCCCGCGTCGGCGACCTCGTCGAAGATCGCCTTCGAGTGCGGCAGGACGTGGCGGCGGTAATCGCGCTCGGTGAGGAAACCGGCCCACGAGTCGAACAGCTGCAGGGCGTCGATGCCGGCGTCGATCTGCGCGCGCAGGAAGCCGGTGACGATGGGCGTGATGCGGCGCATCAGCGTGTCCCACAGCTCCGGCTCGGAATGCATGAGCGCCTTGGTGCGCTCGTGGTTGCGCGACGGGCCGCCCTCGACCAGGTAGGACGCCAGCGTGAACGGGGCGCCGGCGAAGCCGATGAGCACCTGCTGGTCCGTCAGTTCGTCGAGGATCCGGGCGATGCCGTCGGCGACCGGCTTCAGGCTGTCCGGGTCCGGCTCGGGCAGGCGCTCGATGTCGGAGGCGGTGCGCAGCGGCTCCGCGACGACCGGGCCGCGGCCGGCGACGATGTCCAGGTCCACGCCGGCGGCCTTGACCGGCACGACGATGTCCGAGAACAGGATGGCCGCGTCGACGTCGTGGCGGCGCACCGGCTGCATGGTGATCTCCGCCAGCAGCTCCGGGTTGAAGCAGGAGTCGAGCATCCCGACGTCCTTGCGGATTTCTCGGTACTCGGGCAAAGAACGGCCGGCCTGGCGCATGAACCAGACGGGGCGGCGCGACGGCGTGCGCCCGGCGGCGGCCTCAAGGAACGGGGCGTCGGACAACTGGCGGCGATTAGACATGCCTCCATCATGCCCCATCCGGCATCGGCGACAACGCGGCCCCCTTGCGGCGCGCCTCCCCTATGCGGCGTGATCGCGCCGCTACATTCAAGCACCGTGACCGCCACCGAATCCGCTCCGCAGCCCTTCCGCGACGCCGTCGAGTCGATGCACGCCGCGCACGTGCGCGCCGAGATTTCGCTGAGCGACATCAGGCCCCCGCAGAAGCTGGCCCCGTTCAGCCACGCGGTGGGGTTGGAGGTGCTCCATCCGGAGACCGACATGGTGCCCGAGACCTCCGAGGGCGACGCCTTCGGCCGTCTGATCCTCCTCCACGACCCCCGCGCGGACGACACGTGGGACGGGACCATGCGCCTGGTCGCCTACATCCAGGCCGACATGGACGCCGACGTCGCCTCCGATCCCCTGCTGCCCCAGGTGGCGTGGCAGTGGCTGACGGAGGGTTTCGAGGATTGCGGCGCCGGCTACAGCAACCTCGGCGGCACCGTGACCACCACCAATTCGGTGCGCTACGGCGAGATCGGCGGCCCGCCGGAGGCCTTCCAGCTGGAAATGCGCGCGTCGTGGACCGCGTCGGGCGACGACCTGTCCCCGCACGTCGAGGCTTTTTCCCGCGTTCTGGCCAACGTCGCGGGACTGCCGCCGGAGGGCGTGGCCCAGCTGGGGCGCTGACGTCCCGGCCGCCGGGCGTGCCCGGCCGAATGCAAAGGAACCGCTTGACGACGATCCGGGGGATCCGTCGTCAAGCGGTTCTTTCGCGAAAGGCCTAGTAGTAGACGGCCAAGCGACCGCGGGGACCGTCGACGACCTCGACCGGGGTGTCGAAGACCTCGGTGAGGATGTCGTCGCGCATGATCTCCTCCGGCGTGCCGAAGTGAACGATGCGGCCGTTCTTCGCCGCGCAGATCCGGTCGGCGTAATGGCCCGCGAAGTTGATGTCGTGCAGGACGATGACGACCGTGCGGCCCAGCTCCGTCGCCGCGCGGTGCAGGTGCTGCATCATCTGCACCGAGTGGCGCATGTCCAGGTTGTTCAGCGGCTCGTCGAGGAGGATGTAGTCGGTGTCCTGCGCGAGCACCATTGCCACGTACGCGCGCTGGCGCTGGCCGCCGGAGAGCTCGTCGAGGTAGCGGCCCTCCAGCTCCGTGAGACCGAGGAAGTCGATGGAGCGGGTGATGATCTTCTCGTCTTCTGACGTGATGCGGCCCTTGGAGTACGGGAAACGGCCGAAACCGACCAGCTGGCGCACCGTCAGGCGGGTGACGAAGTGGTTCTCCTGGCGCAGGATGGACACGATCTTCGCCAAATCCGCCGACTTGGTCGACGTCACGTCGTAGCCCGCGACCTCGATGGTGCCCTCGTCCATGCCGACCAGACGGCCGATCATGGTCAGCAGGGTCGACTTGCCCGCGCCATTGGGGCCGACGAGGGCGGTGACTCCCCCGGCCGGGATCTCCAGATCCACGGGGCCGATGGAGACCTCGTCGTTGTAGTGCTTGGCGACGTTGGTCAGCGTGATCACAGGCGGCCCTTTCGGAGAATGTAGGCGAGGAAGAACGAGCCACCGACGACCTCGATGATGATGCCGACGGAGCCCTCCGCGTAGAAGAAGTTCTTCAGCACGAAGTAGGAACCCGACAGCACCACGAAGCCGACCAGCCAGGCCATCGGGAAGACGTGGCGGTGGTCGTAGGTGTCGGCGAGCTGGTACGCGATCATCGCGACGAGGAAGCCCAGGAACGTCATCGGGCCGACCAGGGCGGTGGACACGGCCATGAGCATCGACACCATGATCAGGACGATGATGGTGTCCTTCTTGTGGTTGATGCCCAGGTTGGTGGCGGTTTCGCGGCCCAGGCCCAGGACGTTGAGCTTGGTGGAGCGCAGCCACAGGACGGTCCCCGCGAACGCGATGATCGGGAGGCTGACCAACAGGTAGTCGGTGTCGGCGTTGGCGATGGAGCCGATCAGGCGCGCGGTGAGCACGTCGAACTCGCTGGGAGTGAGCATGCGCTGCATGAACGTCGACAGCGCGCCCATGCCGCCGCCGAGGATGATGCCGACCAGCAGCATGATCTGCAGATTGCCGAAACGGCCGCCGAACAGCCAGCCGTAGAGGATGGCGGAGAAGACCACCATCACCGCGACCTGGCCCAGGAACTGCGGGGTGCCCGTGATCGCGGCGACGCCGGCGGCGCCGATGAAGAACACCGCGGCGGTCTGGATGACCACGTACAGGGACTCGAAGCCCATGATCGACGGCGTGAGGATGCGGTTGTGCGTCACCGTCTGGAACGCCACCGTGGCCGTGGCCTGGCAGAACGCGACGACCAGCATGACGGCGAGATTGCTCAGGCGCATCTCGGCGATGAGCCAGAAGCCGCGGGAGCCGAAGGGCATGGGGTTGCCCCAGGCGAGGTTGGCCGTCGCGAAGCCCAGCGCCAGGAGGGCCAGAACGCCGAAGATGATCCAGTAGCGCTTCCGGGCGCGCGACGTCGGCAGCGGGCCGGTGCCGGGGCGGTCGGCGCTCTTCTTCGCCTCGCCGTCCTTTTCCGGCGCGGCGTCGGCGACGTCGAACTCGTCGATGCCGGCGACCTCCGAAAACTCGGCGAAGGCGTCTTCCGGCAACTCCGGGGTCGTGCGGTCGATCGCGGTGCTCATGGTTCGCTCCTCTCGGCTCCGGCGGTTCATGCGCGGCGGCGCTGGCGCAGCAGCAGGGTGATGAAGACCACGGCGCCGACGATCGCGAGGATCGTGGACACCGGGATCTCGAACGGGCGGATGATGATGCGGCTGATGATGTCGCAGACCGTGACCACCGAAATGCCCAGCAGGCACACCCACGGCAGGTTCGAGCGGAGGTCGTCGCCGCGGAACATGGACACGATGTTGGGGACGATGAGCCCGAGGAAGGGCAGGTTGCCGACGACGACCGTGACGATGCCCGTGGCGATGGCGATGAGGCCCGTGCCGATGAACACGATGCGGCGGTAGTTGAGGCCGACGTTGGTGGCGATCTCCTCGCCCAGGCCGGCGACGGTGAACCGGTCGGCGACGAAGAAGACGAGGACCACGACCACGGCGACGAGCCACAGCGGCTCGTACTGGCCCTTGAGCACGGAGGTGAACGACCCCGCGAACCAGATGCCCAGGCTCTGCAGCATGTTCGTGGACAGCGCGATGTAGCTCGAGACCGCGCCGACGACGGCGCCGAGCATCATGCCGACGATGGGGACGATGACCGACGAGCGCAGGGTGACCCGGCGCAGGAACGCGAAGAACACCATGGTGCCCAGGAAGGCCGCGATGACGGCGGCGGTCATCTTCACCAGGATCGACGACTCGGGGGCGACGATCATCACCAGCAGCAGGCCCAGGCCCGCCCATTCGGTGGTGCCGGTGGTCGTCGGCTCGACGAAGCGGTTCTGCGTGAGCAGCTGCATCACCAGGCCGCACATCGCCATCGCCGCACCGGCCAACACCAGGGCGATGGTGCGGGGCACGCGGGTGATGCCGAACATCTCGGCGCCGTCGTCGGCGCCGAAGATGTCGTAGACGCCGATGAACAGCGACGTGGCCACCAACCCCGCGGTGACCAGGATGCCGATCAGCAGGGGCCATGTGAAAAGCCGACCCTTCGCCGCCGCGGGGGCGGCTGCGGGGTCGGCGCCGTTCCGCGCGTCGTGCGCGGCCGGCGGGTTCGTGCTCGGTGCGGTCATTCGGTTACGGCTCTCGGATTGCGGGGTAGGCACGGGATGTCTGCGGGCATCGCGTCACCGGACGTGACGTGGCCCCGCGGCGCCGTGGCGTCGCCGGGCCAGATCCGACCGATGGCGCGAACCGGGTGGGGTTCGCGCCGCGGGCGCTACTTCTTCTCCAGGGCGTCGGCCAGGGAGTTGAAGAACTCGGTGTAGGTTTGGATGCCCTCATCCACGTAAGTGTACTGCGGCATGTAGATGATGCGATCCTCGGTCACCGCGGTGACGTTCTTCAGCGCGGCGGAGTTGGCGATCAGCTCGTTGGCCGGGGTGTACTCCTCGCCGTTGTTCTCGGCGGTGGCGGCGTCGCGGTCCATGACGAGCATGATGTCCGGGTTGGAGTCCGCGATGGCCTCGACGGAGATGTCGTCGCCCTCGTGGTCGGTGGAGGCGTTCTCGACCTCCAGGGCCGGGGTCAGGCCGAGGATCTGGAAGATCGGGCCGAGGGAGCGGCCGGAGCCCGGGGCGGCGTAGTTGACGTTGCCGCCGGAGGTGATGACGCCCATGACCTTGTCCTGCTTGTCGTAGGCGGCCTTGGCGCGCTCGATCGACTTGTCGAAGTCCTCGATGAGCTTGTCGGCCTCGTCCTGCTTGCCGAACATCTCGCCCAGGGCGGTGGTCTGGCGGCGCAGCTCCTCGTCGAACGGCTTGTCCTCGCGCGGCGTCAGGTCGACGATGGCGGCCTCGGGGGCGAGCTTGGCGAAGTCCTCGCCGTACTGCGCGAAGCGCTGGCCGTTGATGATCAGGTCCGGCTCGACGGCGACGACGGCCTCCAGGTCGGGCTCGCGGTGCGTGCCCAGGTTCACGATGGAGTCGTTGGTCTTGTAGTCGAGGTTCGGCGGCATCAGGTTGACGGGCGCCGCCGCGAGCTCGATCCCCCAGTCCTCCAGGGTGCGGAAGACGCGGTTGTCGGTGGCGACGACGTTCTCGGCGGGGACGGTGACCGTCTGGGTGCCGAAGTTGTCCTCGATCTGCACGGTGGTGGTCTCGCCGTTGGCGGCGGCCTCGGTGCCGCCATTCGAATCGTCGGAGCAGGCGACGAGGCCGAAGGTCAGCGCGGCGGCCGCGGCGACGGCCACGGTGCGGCGGCGAAGCGTGGTGATCAAGAAATTGACTCCTCGATGTTTCGGACGTCCTGCCGGCGTGAAGCGGGCCGCGTCCCCAATACGTCAGTGGGATGCCCGGAAGGAAACGAGCGCTTCCCTCCGGGGCTTAGGACACGCTAACACAACAAAGGCTGCCCCAACCTAATCCGATTTCGTGTGTCCCCGATCACCTCCCCCCACCCGTCCGATCCCCCGCGCGTCACGTGTGGCGCATTCACCAGCGGCGTTAAGCTCGTTCTCATGTGCGCAGCCCTGCTCTCGCCCCGCGGCGGAACCCCCGACGTCTTGGTCACCGCCGACGAGATCGCCGATGCGGGACGGCTTCTGGCCTCGGGCAGCGGCCCGTTGGCCGTCGACACCGAACGGGCCTCCGCCTACCGCTACGACGACCGCGCGTTCCTGGTGCAGCTGCGCCGCGAGGGCGCCGGCACGATCCTCGTCGACCCCGAGACGATGCCCGGCGCCATCGCGGAGGCGGGCCTGGCCGACGCCCTCAACCCCCTCGACTGGGTCGTCCACGCCGCAGTGTCCGACCTCCCGTGCCTGGCCGACCTCGGCCTGTACCCCGGCAGCCTGATGGACACCGAGATTGCCGGCCGCCTTCTCGGCCTGCCGAAGGTCAACCTCGCGGCCATGACCGAAGAGCTCCTCGGCGTGGCCCTGGCCAAGGGCCACGGGCGCGAGGATTGGTCGACGCGGCCGTTGCCCGCCGATTGGCTCGACTACGCGGCTTTGGACGTGGAACTTCTGGTGGAGCTTTCCGACGCCTTGAGCACCGCCCTCGCGGAACTCGACCGGATCGACTGGCTGCGCCAGGAATCCGAGGCGGTGCGGCTGGCCAACGCCCCCGGGACGCACGCCGCGGACGACGGCGAGAAATGGCGGTCGATGCGCGGCGTCGGCAAGCTGAAGCGGCCGGAGCAGCTGGTGGCGGGCCGTGAACTGTGGTTGGCACGGGACCGGATGGCCCGCGAGCGCGACGTCTCCCCCGTGTCCGTCCTGCCCCACGACGTGCTGGCCCTGATCGCCGAGAAGTTGCCGCGCACCGAAAGCGAACTGACCGCCCTGAAGGGGTTCCCCCGCCGGCGGCGCGGCGCCGCGAAACTGTGGATGGGCGAGCTGCGGGCCGCGCTGGCGCTGCCGCGCGAGGAATGGCCGGCGCGCGAGCGCCCGAAGGGCAAGCCCCGCCCCCACCACCGCACCTGGGAAGAGCGCGCACCCGAGGCCGCGGCTGTCCTGGAGGCCCTGAAACACGGCCACGAGCTGCTGGCCGAGGACCTGGCGATCGCCCCCGAAACCCTGTTCCGCCCCTCGGATCTGCGCGAGGTGGCGTGGATCATGTCCGGTGCAGGCGGCGGCGCAGGAGGAAGTCGGGCCGGAAGCAGAGATGACGTGGCGGTACCGCGCACCGACGGCGAGGTCCGCGCCCTGCTGGCGAAGCTGGGGGCACGCCCGTGGCAGGTGGACGTCATGGCCGGCCTCGTGTCCGAGGCCGTCCTGCTGCCGCGCAGGCAGCCGCTGGGCTGAGCCCGGTTTGGTCCCGGGCCTGTCTGGCCTGGCCCCTGACCGGTCTGGCCTGGTCCCTGACTAATCCCGGGCGAGGTCCGCCCACCACGCCGACACGTCGTCGGCGATGGCGCCGGCGGTCAGGCCGAGCTCATCGAGGATCTCGCCGCGCGAGGCGTGGTCCAGGAACTTCTGGGGCACCGCGAACTGGCGCATGGGCACGTCGATCGCCGACGCGCGCAGCACGTCGCCGAGCAGCGACCCGACGCCCGCGTGCACCACGCCGTCCTCCACGACGACGACCATGCCGTGATTTTCGACCATGGACACGATGTCGCCCGGAACGGGCACGACCCAGCGCGGATCGACGACGGTGACGTCGACGCCCTCGTCCTCGAGGGTGCGGGCCGCCTCCAGGGAGGCGCCGGCGAAGGAGCCGACTGCGACGATGAGCACGTCGCCGCCGTCCTCGCGGGAACGGTGGAGCACGTCGACGCCGTCTGCGGTGCGCTCGACCGCCTCGACGTCGTCGGCGATCCGGCCCTTGGGGAAACGCACCACGGTCGGGCCGCCGGTGACGGCGACGGCCTCGCGCAGCTCCTCCACCAGGCGAGCGCCGTCGCGGGGCGCCGCCACGCGGATGCCCGGGACGATGGACGTCAGCGCCATGTCCCACACGCCGTTGTGGCTGGCGCCGTCCGAGCCCGTGATGCCCGCGCGGTCGAGGACCAGCGTGACGGGCAGCTTCAACAGCGCCACGTCCATGAGCAGCTGGTCGAAGGCGCGGTTGAGGAACGTCGAGTAGATGGCCACGACCGGGTGCATCCCCGCCATGGCGAGGCCGGAGGCGGACGTCAGCGCGTGCTGTTCGGCGATGCCGACGTCGAAGAAGCGGTCCGGGTGCGCCTTGCCGAACTTCGCCAGGCCTGTCGGGCCGGCCATGGCCGCTGTGATGGCGGCGATGTCGTCGCGCTCGTCGCCGAGCTTGACCAGCTCGTCGGAGAACACGGAGGTCCAGTCGCGGACGGGGCTCGACTTCGACTTGCCGGTGACCGGGTCGATGACGCCCGTGGCGTGCATCAGGTCGGCTTCGTTGGCCTCGGCGGGGGCGAAGCCGCGGCCCTTGTGCGTCTTCGCGTGGACGATGACCGGGCCGCCGAACTCGCGGGCGTGGCGCAGCGCGTTCTCCAGGGACCGGATGTTGTGCCCGTCGACGGGGCCCATGTACTTCAGGCCCAGATCCGAGAACATCTCGTGCGGCATGACGGTGGACTTCAGGCCCTCCTTCGCGCCGTAGACGATGCGCGTGAGGAAGTCCCCGACCGGGCCCAGGCGCGCGAGGCCGGACTTGCCCTGCCGCATGACCATGTCATAGGCGGGCTGCAGGGCCAGCGCGGCCAGGTTCTCGGCCAGTCCGCCAATCGTCGGCGAGTAGCTGCGGCCGTTGTCGTTGACCACGATGACCACCGAGCGGTCCTTGCCGGCGGCGATGTTGTTGAGCGCCTCCCAGCACATGCCGCCGGTCAGGGCGCCGTCGCCGACGACGGCGACCACGTGGCGATGATGCTCGCCCCGGATGTCGAAGCCCTTGGCCAGGCCATCGGCGGTCGACAGTGCGGCGGAGGCGTGGGACGACTCGGTCCAGTCATGGGGGCTCTCGGCCCGGCACGGGTAGCCGGACAGGCCGTCCTTCTGCCGCAGGGAATCGAAGTCGCCGGTGCGGCCGGTGAGCATCTTGTGCACGTAGGCCTGGTGCCCGGTGTCGAAGATGATCGGGTCGGTGGGCGAATCGAAGACGCGGTGCAGCGCCATGGTCAGTTCGACCACGCCGAGGTTCGGCCCCAAGTGGCCGCCGGTCGCGGAGACCTTCTCGACCAGGAAGTCCCGGATTTCCTTGGCCAGGTCATCGAGTTGCTCCGGGCGCAATGCGCGCACGTCGGCGGGTGAGGAGATCGATTCGAGGAGAGCCATGAACCTTGTACCCGTTCCTTTCACGTCTCGGCGGCCCGGCGAACTGTCCGGGTTGGTCATTCAATACTACGGTCGTTCACCTCGGGCTCGCGGGTAAGGCGACCCTCGCGAGTCGCCCGCCCGGGTCACTTCGAGGGGACCAGAACCGCGATGGTTTCCAGGTGGTGGGTGCCCGGGAACGCGTCGACGACCTCGAGGGAATCGATGCGGTACCCGTTGTCGGCCCAGGTCCGGGCGTCGCGGGCGAAGGTGGCGGGGTCGCAGCCGATGTGGACCACGCGGGAAGGGTGGGCCGCGGCGATCGCCCTGATGGTCTGGTCGCCGGCACCGGTGCGCGGAGGGTCGAGCACGACCAGATCCACCTTGTGCCCCAGCTTGCCGACGGCCGCCTCCACGCGGGAGGTGCGGAATTCCACGGGAAGGTCGGCCAGCGCCTCGCGCCCGACCGAGGCTGCGTCCGCGAACGTCTCGACGGACGTCACTTTGCCGTCGGGGCCGACGATGTCGGCGAGTGCCGCGGCGAAGACGCCGACGCCCCCGTAGAGGTCCCAGGCGCGACCGCCCGGCGTGGCCGGCAGCAGCTCGCCGATGCGGCGGACATAATGGTCGGCCGCGGCCCGGTGGGCCTGCCAGAAGCCGTCGACTGGCACGCGGAATTCCCGGCCGCCGGCGCGTTCCACGGCCACGGGGTCGCCCTCCACCTGGGTGACGCGGCGCTTGCGGCCCTTGCCGATGACGTGCAGCGCATGTCGCTTCCCATCGGCGTCGCGGACGACGTGGAGCTCTCCCCCGGCCGGCGCGGCACCCTCCTCGCCGAGGCCGTCCATCAGGCCGTCGACGTTCTGGGCGCAGGCCACGCCCGTCACCAGGTCGCGGGATTTGCGCATCCGCAGACCGGCGCGGCCGGCGTCGTCGACGCCGAGACGGATGCGGGTGCGCCAGCCGGTCGCCGGGGGCAGCGCCGTCATGGTGGGTTCCGGCAGCTCCGACGTGTCGAAGCGGCCGATGCGGCGCAGGCCGTCGAGAAGCACGTCCTTCTTCAATTCGACCGCGAAGGCCGGATCGACGAAGCCGAGGTCGCAGCACCCCGCGCCGGCCGCCGCCGCCTCGCACGCGGGCTCGATGCGGTGCGGAGAGGGTTCGAGGATCTCGGTGGCGACGCCCCTCCACAGCTTCGCGTCGGCGTCGTCGAGCGTGATGCGCACGCTTTCGCCGGGGATGGCGCCGCGGACGAGGATGACGCGCCCGTCGAGCAGCGCAATCGATTCACCGCCGTGCGCCGGCCGATCGACGACCGCTTCGATGATCGTGGGGTGGGTGGCCGGTGTGGTCATGCGGTGATCCTCCTGGATCTAGGTGAAACGGGGAGTGCGGGGTGGGCGCGGGAATGCGACCCGTTACTCCCCGGGGTTGCCCTGGGGCGCGGCGCCGCCCTGCGGCTGTGCCTGCCCCTGCTGGCCCTGCTGCTGTGCGGCGTAGGCCTGGCGGATCTGCTCCGCCATGGCGACCGGCAGCGTCACCGGCAGCGGCTGGCCGGCGGGCATCGGGTTGTCGCCGCGGTTGACGAAGCAGCGCGCCATGATGCCGCGGCCGATCTCGGCGAGTTCATCGGCGGAAGCCGTGGGGCCGGACAGCGTCAGGCGCATCATCCAGCGCGGCCCATCGGCGCCGATGATCCTCATCTGCATGTCGTCGCGGACGCCCACGACCTCATCGCCCCACGGGCCATCCTCGAAACGCACCTCCAGCCCGTCCTTTTCCAGGCCCTCGGCGATCTCGCGGCCGGAGGTCTCCCACAGGCCGCCGGAGGTCGGAGCGGCAAAGGCGACCGGGGTGATGCGGCCGGCGGTGGTGACGACATGGAGCATCGTCGGGCCCTGCGGACCCATCTCCACCTGGATGTCGCCGACGTGGGGCACGGCCAGCAGAACCGAACCGAGGTTGACGCTGGCCTTGGCGAAGTCGGAGAAGTCGAACTCCTCCGGCTTGGCGTCGGCGATGTCGAAGGGGCCGGGTTCGAGCGGCTGGAGGCCGTCCTCGCGGACCTCGCCCACCGGGTTCACGGTGCCGCGGTCGACGGTCGCGGAATCGGCGGCGGCTGCGTCGTCGCGCTCCCGGTCATCGTTCTTCTTGTTGCCAAAGGGCCACATGGCCATGGTCTCCCTAATGTCGTCTGACAGTGTCGTCTGATCGTGTCGTCGATTATGGCGTTGTTTCGCGCACCATGCTTCAGCGTAACGGCTGCCGCGCGGCCGGGGCCCGGGATCGGCCCCGGGATCGGGGCAGGATCGGGGCAGGATCGGGGCCGGGTCCAGCTCCGATTCAGGCGCGCGGTGCGAAACCGCCGACGCCGGTGGAACCGTGCCCGCGGGCCCCGCGCTCGGTGTCGTCGAGCTCGTCGACGACGACGAACGGGCTGAGTTCGACCTTCTGCACCAGCAGCTGGGCGATGCGATCGCCCTTGGCGATGGTGATCGGCTCCCGCGGATCGAGGTTGATCAGGCTGACCTTGATCTCGCCCCGGTACCCCGCGTCGACGGTGCCGGGCGCGTTGACGATCGACAGTCCCGCGCGCGCCGCCAGGCCCGAACGGGGATGGACCAGACCCACCGTCCCGGCGGGCAGGGCGATGGCGATGCCGGTGCCGACCAGCGCCCTCTCACCCGGTTCGAGCACCAGGTCCTCGGCGGAAGTCAAGTCCACGCCGGCGTCGTCGTGATGAGCCCGGACGGGGGCGACGGCATCGGCCGTCAACAGGCGCACGAACACCGGGGGGAACCCGTGGTCCGGGCCGCCGTGGTCGCCGATTCGTTTCTGATTTCGCTGCTGGTCCTCGTTCACGCCCCCAGACGATACGGCACCCCGATCGACTCCCGGACCACCCCGGGTAGGATGGGCACCCGTGAGCACCTCGAACAACAGCACCGCGACGGCCGCCGACGGCGACATCATCTACCGGGAACGTCTGTGGGTGCCCTGGTGGTACTGGGCCCTGGCCATTCCGGCGATCATCGTCTGCACCGCCCAGATCGCGTTCAACCGCAGCATCATCTGGCTGATCATCGGCGGGTCGATCATCACCCTCATCGGCCTATGGATCCTGGTCACTCTGTCGAAGACGAAGGTCTCGGTCGAGGTCGACGGATTCGGCGAACGCTGGCTGCATGCGGGCACGGCGGTGCTGCCGGCGTCGGTGGTGTCCAAGTCGCTGGTGGTCCCCGAGTCCGCGCACCGCAACGCCCTGGGCCGCCAGCTCGACCCCGCGGCGTTCCTGGTCACCCACAGCTGGGTGCGCACCATGGTGCTGCTGGTGCTGGATGATCCGGAGGACCCGACCCCTTATTGGCTGGTGTCCACGCGCAGGCCCGAAGAGCTTCTCGACGCCTTCCTGGGCAAGGACCGCCGAAGCGCCTGACGCGCCGGACGATCGCGCCCCGTGCACGACGACGCCCCGCACGACTGATCCAGCGGATCGGTCGTGCGGGGCGTCGTCGTCAAGCGAAGTCGCGTCGCGGCGGGACCCGACGGCTGCCTGCTACGCGCAGTCGCGGCAGATCGGGAAACCGTCGCCCGGGTCGTGCGCGAGCATCGAACGGTGCTGCACCAGGAAGCAGGAACCGCAGGTGAACTCGTCGTCCTGGCGCGGCACGACGGAAATTTCCAGCTCCTCGCCGGACAGGTCGGCACCGGGGAGCTCGTAGGGCTCCACGATCTCGCCGTCATCGTCATCGGCGATGCGGGCGTCGTCGCCGGCGGCCTGCAGGCCCTCGAGCGAGTCGGTGGCGATGTCCTCGTCCTCGCGGGTACGGGGCGAATCGTAATCGACAGCCATGTTCTAGGCCCTCCTCCAAAGGGGATCGCGGCACACCGTGTGTTGCACCGTGGTTCTTCGCGGATATTAGGTGAATTCTCAGAATCTGTCATATCCCCTGGTCAACACCGGAAAATCGGGGTTCTGCGACATCAAGTGAATGCCTTGCACTTGCGCCGGGTTAGCATTGGCCCCATGACGCACCGTCAGCCGGACCTCCCCGCGCCCCGCAGGTTCCTCCCCTACGGCATCATCGTCGCCGTCGTCGCGGTGGCCGCGGTCATCGCCTGGACCGTCGTTTTCACCCGGACGGTCGAGGCCACCAGCGTCGTGTGCGAACGCCCCGACGCCGGTGCCGTCGTCTCGGCGGCGGACCTGATCGGCGAGGCCCCCGCGGCGCCGCGCGACATCCCCGTGCGGGTGCTCAACGCCAACGGCGAGTCGGGGCAGGCGACGGAGGTGTCGGAGGGCCTGGTTTCCCTAGGCTTCGCGGCAGTGCCGGAGAACCCGGTGGGCAACGACCCGCTGTCCCCCGGGCTCGACCTGGATTGCTACGGCCAGCTGCGATTCGGCCCGGCGTTCACGGCCCACGCCGCCACGCTGCACGCGGTGTTCCCGTGCCTGGAACTCGTCCACGACGGCCGGGAGGACGGGTCCGTCGACGTCGCCCTGGGCACCGGCTTCCGGGGGCTCGACGATTCCGGCCCCGTGCGTTCGGCCATGGAGACCCTGCAGTCCGGCGAGGGCGTCGACGCCTCGACCCTGCAGTCGCTCAGCGGCCGCACCTGCTGATCGGCCCCAGCGCGCCGCGCGCGTCCAGCGCCCCGAAGAATTCCTCCGCCACGGTCGGCGCGGATGCCGCGACCAGTTCGCCGTCCGCGGATGCGGCTTCCGGATCCGGGAGCTTCACGACGACGCCCGCCTCCCCCGCGATCAACGCGCCCGCAGCCCAATCCCACAGGTTGAGGCCGTGCTCGAAGTAGCAGTCCACCGCACCGGCGGCGAGCAGGCAGAGGTCCAGGGCCGCGGAGCCGATGCGGCGGATGTCGCGGACGTCGCCGAGCAAATCGGCGACCAGCCTGCCCTGCGTCGCCCTGCGCGCCGAGTCGTAGCCGAATCCCGTGGCGACGAGCGAGACTCCCAGATCATCGGGCGCGGAGCAGCGCAGGGTTTCCTCCCGCCCGTCCGCGGTGCGCACGACGGCGCCCGCGCCGAGGCCGGCATGGAAAACGCGGCCGCCGGCGACGTCGGCGACGGCACCCGCGACGATGCGGCCGTCGACCTCGCACGCCACGCTCACCCCGTATGCGGGGATGCCGTAGAGGAAATTGACGGTTCCGTCGATGGGGTCGACGATCCAGCGGACGCCGCCGGGCACGGCCGCGGCACCGCCGTCTTCTTCGCCGAAGACCGCGTCACCCGGCCGCAGGGAGGCCACCAGGCGGCGGATCAGCGCCTCCGATTCGCGGTCGACGACGGTGACCGGGTCGACGCGGCTGGATTTGACGCCGGTGCCCTCCGCTCGACCGCCGCCGACGCCCAATTCGAGGCGGCGGGCGCGGATGTGGTCGGCGGCCGCGGAGGCCAAAAGGACCGACATGGAGCGGAGATCGTCGATGTCGCGGGGGAAGGCGGGTTCGGCGGCGTTGTCGTTCATGGGGCCATTGTCCCCCTTTTCGTATGATCGGCCATATGGCAGACAACATCGGTTTTGGCGTGGACGTGGGCGGTTCCGGCATCAAGGGAGGAGTCGTCGACCTGGATACCGGGGAGTTGGTCGGCGAGCGGATCAAGATCCTGACGCCGCAGCCGGCGACGCCGGACGCGGTGGCGGCGACCATCGCGGAGATCGTGCGGATCGCCGAGTGGACCGGGCCGGTGGGCGTGACCCTGCCGTCGGTGGTGCGCGATCAGACGGCGCTGCTGGCCGCGAACATCGATCCCTCGTGGGTCGACATGGATTGCCGCGAGCTGTTCGGCCGCCACCTTCCCGACAATCGGGTGCACGTGCTCAACGACGCCGATGCCGCAGGTCTGGCGGAGGCCCGTTTCGGCGACGCCCACGCCCGACAGGGGTCGGTCGTGCTGTTGACGTTCGGCACGGGCATCGGGTCGGCCCTGCTTCACGACGGCCTGCTGTACCCCAACTCCGAGCTGGGTCATTTGATCATCGACGGCGAGGAGGCCGAGCACATCGCTTCCGCGGCGGTGAAGGAGCGCGAGGATCTGTCGTACAAGAAGTGGACGAAGCGGGTCTCGAAGGTGCTGCGGACGTACGAGGCGCTGTTTTGGCCGACGTTGTTCGTCGTCGGCGGCGGCATCAGCCGCAAGCACGAGAAGTGGGTGCCGCTGTTGGATTGCAAGACACCGGTGGTTCCGGCGAAGTTGCACAACAACGCCGGTATCGCGGGTGCGGCGTTGGCCGCCGAGCAGGGGCTGCTGCCCTGATTCGCGGGAACCCGGCGCAACCCCCGCACGGGGGCACGCCGGGGTCCCCGTCCTCTTTGGGTTACACTGGGGAGTTGATTCACGGACGGTTGAACATGACGAAGCCGGGGCGGCGCGACCGAACCCCGCGATACGGCAGCCGAGATCCGTGGCACGAAACATCGACATTGCAGGCATTTGGCCGGCGGTGGCGCTCTTGAGGCGTCCCGTCCCCCGTTTACCCGGACCGGGTTTTCGGGGCCGCGCACCGGTTCACCCCGGCACGCCGGCGGCAATCGACATCATCGTGAAAGGGCTTTCGTGACAGCCAACGAATCTGAACAGCCGGACGGTCAGGGCACCGCGGGCGGCGCAGCCGACTCGCCGACCCCGGCCAAGAAGGCCGTGAAGAAGGCGATCAAGAAGGCCGTTAAGAAGACGGCGGCCAAGAAGACCGTGGCCAAGAAGTCGGCGCCGGCGAAGTCCGCTGCGCCCGATTCGGCTGCTCCGGCGGAGTCGGCTGGTTCGGTTGCCGGTGCGGAGGTCCCGGCCAAGGCTCCGGAGGCGAAGGCCGCGCCGGCGAAGAAGGCCGCGGCCAAGAAGACCGCCGCAAAGAAGACCGCCAAGAAGGCGGCGGCGAAGAAGTCGGCCGCCAAGAAGACGACGGCCCGCAAGACAACCGCGAAGAAGACCACCGCGAAGAAGACCGCCGCAAAGAAGACGGCCGCGAAGGCGACCAGCGCGAAGGCGAAGGACGCGCAGGCTGCGGAGGGTGCCGAGGACGAGGAAATCGAGGACGACTCGGACCTCGCGATCGACGGAGATTTCGACCCGGAGCTCGATGAGGGCGTCACCGCTTCCGATGATGAGGAAGAGGAAGAGGCCGACACCGTCGACGAGGTGTGGAACGAGGACGAGTCCGCGGCTCTGCGCCAGGCCCGCAAGGATGCGGAGCTCACCGCCTCGGCCGACTCGGTCCGCGCCTACCTCAAGCAGATCGGCAAGGTCGCGCTGCTGACCGCCGAGGAGGAAGTGTCGCTGGCCAAGCGCATCGAGGCCGGCCTGTACGCGCAGTACAAGATCGACATGGCCAAGGAGGCCGGCGAGCGTCTGGCCCATGCCCAGCGCCGCGACCTGCGCGAGATTTCCCGTGATGGCCAGCGAGCGAAGAATCATCTGCTCGAGGCGAACCTGCGACTGGTGGTGTCGCTGGCCAAGCGCTACACCGGCCGTGGCATGGCGTTCCTGGATTTGATCCAGGAGGGCAACCTGGGTCTGATTCGCGCGGTGGAGAAGTTCGACTACTCCAAGGGCTACAAGTTCTCGACGTACGCGACGTGGTGGATCCGTCAGGCCATCACCCGCGCGATGGCCGATCAGGCCCGCACCATCCGCATTCCGGTGCACATGGTCGAGGTCATCAACAAGCTCGGCCGCATTCAGCGTGAGCTGCTCCAGGATCTGGGCCGCGAGCCCACTCCGGAGGAGCTGGCCCGCGAGATGGACATCACCGAGGAGAAGGTGCTGGAGATCCAGCAGTACGCCCGTGAGCCCATCTCCCTGGACCAGACGATCGGCGATGAGGGCGACAGCCAGCTCGGCGACTTCATCGAGGACTCGGAGGCCGTCATCGCCGTGGATGCGGTGAGCTTCACGCTGCTGCAGGATCAGCTCGGCGATGTGCTCGAGACGCTGTCGGAGCGCGAAGCCGGCGTGGTCCGCCTGCGTTTCGGCCTGACCGACGGCATGCCCCGCACGCTCGACGAGATCGGCCAGGTCTACGGCGTCACGCGCGAGCGTATCCGCCAGATCGAGTCGAAGACGATGTCGAAGCTGCGCCACCCGTCGCGTTCGCAGGTTCTGCGGGACTACTTGGAGTAGCACCGCTTGACGACGGATACCGGGCCGTCCCCGCACCGCACTTGGTGAGGGGGCGGCCTTTTCCCATTCCCCACGCGGACATGAAAAAGGGGCGGCACTCCGGACAATCGGTGCGCCGCCCCGTCGTCGAGCCAAAGGCCCCGGGGAAACTCCGCGACCTAGTAGACGACTCCGAAGACCCAGCCGAGCAGCGTCATCGACGCGGCCGAAATCACGACCAGCGCCACGATGTTCAGCCAGATGCCGGCGCGCACCATGTTGCCCATGGACACGTAACCCGAGCCGTAGGCGATGGCGTTGGGCGGGGTGGCCACGGGCATCATGAACGCCGACGTCGCGGCCAACGCGACCGGCACGGCCAGCAGCATCTGGTCCATGCCCAGGCCGATGGCCATGGCGCCGACCAGCGGCAGGAACGTCGCCGCGGTGGCGGTGTTGGAGGTGAATTCGGTCAGCACCAGCACCACCAGCGCGACCACGACCACCAGCAGCACCAACGGCAGGAAGCCGAGGCCGGACAGCTGCTCGCCGATCCAGTCGGACAGGCCGGATTCGGTGAACTGCGTCGACAGCGCCAGGCCACCGCCGAAGAGCAGGAGCACGCCCCACGGCAGCTCGAGCGCGTCTTCCCAGCGCATGAGCTTCACGCCGTCGGGCCCGCCGGGGATCAGGAACATGGCGATGCCCACCGCCATGGCGATGACGGCGTCGGCGATCAGCGTTTCCGGCCAGAACACCGGCACGAACACCCAGGACAGCGCGGCGATGACGAAGACCGCGAGCACGCGGATCTCGCCGGCCGACATGGGGCCGAGCTTGCGCAGCTCCTGCCGCATCAGGTCGCGGCCGCCGGGGATGTGGTCGATTTCGGGCTTGAACAGCACGTTGGTCAGCAGGAACCATGCCGCGGCCATGAGGATCACGGCCACGGGCACGCCGACGAGCATCCACTGGCCGAAGCCGATGTTGACGCCCTGCTCGGCCATGTACGCCGCCAGCATCGCGTTCGGCGGCGTGCCGATGATCGTGCCCAGCGAGCCGATCGACGCCGCGTAGGCGATGCCGAGCATCAGCGCGATGCCGAAGTTCGACTTCGGTTCGACGTCGGTGGAGTGCTCGTAGCCCTTCTCCCCGTCGGCGTCGTCGGCCGCGGCGGCATCGGAATCGGCGTCGAGCATCTCGGCGGCGCCGTCGGAAAGCTCTTCGCTTGACGACGCCCCCGCCTTCCCCGCCTTCGCCTCGTCGCGAAGCATGCCGACGATCAGCGACAGGACCGAGACGCCGATGGGCAGCATCATGACGGCGGTGGCGGTGTTGGACACCCACATGGACAGGAAGCCGGTGGCGATCATGAACCCGAGGACCAGCATCTTCGGCGACGACCCCATCGCCACCAGCACCCACAGCGCGACGCGCCGGTGCAGGTTCCACCGCTGCATGCCCAGGGCCAGCAGGAATCCGCCCATGAACAGGAAGATCGTCGGCGCGGTGTATTGGCCGGAGAAGTCGCCGATCTCCGCGATGCCCAGCGCCGGGAACAGCACCAGCGGCAGCAGGGCGGTCACGGAGATCGGGATCGCCTCCGACATCCACCATGCGGCCATGAGCACGGCGATGGCCGCCGTGCCGCGCAGCATGTGGTCGAGGTCGGACGGCATGAAGAAGTACACCGCAAGCGCCAGGACGATGCCGGTGATCAGGCCGAAGCGCCTGCGGAACAGTTCGCGGGGGCCGATGCCCCGGTCCTTCTGGCCCGGCGACGGTTCCGCCGCCGCGCCTCCCGTGGTTTTCGCCGTCGTGGCGTTTTTCGTCGACATTGCGGTCGGCGCTCCCCTTCTACGCGGGCGCCGGAAATCGCCGGGTGAAACCGGTCACGGCGCGGGCCTGAACGTGATACAGATCGACCATAACCGATTCAGGGCCCCCTCTTATCACCGGCCCGTCATAGGACCGCTTTACGACGCCGCCCGCCCCGTCAGCCCCTCGGCCCGTAGGTCAGGCGGCGGTGCAGCGCCTCCAGCGGGCCGGGCTTGCCGGCCGTGGCCAGCAGCCA
>DHCFJ07801__coassemble_1622_pt1 | contig 40899 bp, 38 predicted proteins | sample DHCFJ07801__metabat2_high_PE_026 | metagenome-assembled genome bin DHCFJ07801 | reverse complement strand
GGCCTCCACCTGCTCGCCGACGGAGACCGAGTGCGGGGCGGCGTCGACGGTGAGCAGATCGGCGTAGACGACTTTCTCGACCGTCGGCGCCAGCGCGTAGAACGCGCCGGAAATGGCGGCGACCAGCAGGAACGGGCCGACCATCAAGCCTGCGTAGAAGTGCAGGCGATGGAGGAAACGCGCGGGCCGGTCGCGAATGGCGCGACGGGCCGCGGAAGTTTCGGGCATGGGGTGAAAACTCCTCGGGAGTGAAGCGGGATGCGACTGGGATCATTCGGCCGAATGTCGATTAGTCGAATCCATGACCCCGAGAGTTCCCGACTATTTATCTCCCCAGGTCAGGCCACTTCCGTCACCGGCTCCGGAGACGGGGCCCGCCGCCAGCCCCTGCGGTCGAACCACACCGCGGCGGCCACCCCGACGATGACCGCGACGAGCACGGAGACGCCGGCGTAAATCAGCGCGTTGCCGACGCCCGACTCCCACGTGCCGCCGAGGTAGAGCATCGACCGCGAGCCGAGGTAGATCTGGTGCATCGGCGAGATCAGGCTCAGCTCCCGGAAGAACCCCGGCACCGCCTCCAGCGGCAGGGTGCCGCCGGCCGACGGCAGACCCAGGACGATGAACGCGATGAGGTTGACCACCAGACCCGGGTTGCCCAGCAGCGCGTTGATGGCGTGACTGACCCAGCCGACGGCGAGGATCATTGCGGCGGTGAATCCCCACAGGGCGAACGGGTTGTGCAGGGGCATGCCGACCATCGAGCCGATGGCCACGTACAGAGCCGCGACGAGGGCGGACTGGGTGGCGGACATGCCGAACTTCACCACGAGGGTCGACAGCCGCGACACGGGATGGTGGTCGTGCCTCACGAAGATCGGGCCCCACTCCAGCGAGTGGATTCCCAGACGGTTGTCGACGATCTGGCCCGTCACCATTGCGCCGGTGAAGCCGGCGAGAACGATGAGGAGCGTCCAGTAGAACGCGGACAGGCCGTTGCCGGTGCCGTCGGGAAGCGGGTGGAAGTCCTCGAATTTGAAGTCGACCGGGTGCGCCGCGGCGGCCAGGGCGGTGCCTGTCGGCCCTTCCCCTTCCGGTGCGTCCGCGGCCGCGGCTTCGACTTTCTCCATCAATTGCTCGCCGACGGCTTCGTCGACCTGCGTGCGAACTTGGAAGCCGACCTCCTTGACGATGGTCGACGCGCCCAGACCGGCCGCGGGGTTGGAGATGATGCGGATGTCCGGGGCGACGACCTCGTTGTCGACCATGGTGCCGATGCCCCAGGCGTTGAGGCGGGAACTGAAGTTCTCGGGGATGACGATCGCGCCGTAGAGTTCGCCGCGCGACATTTGTTCGATGGCCTCTTGGCCGCTGATCTGGCGGAGGTCGAATTGCTCGTCGTCGATGCCGTCGACGATGCCTTCGACGACCTGGTCGCCCGCCCTCAACTCGGTGCCGTCGAGGGTGCCCGCGCCGCGGTCGGCGTTGACGATGGCGATCGGAAATTCATGGAGGTTCTTTTTGGGGTTGACGTTGCCGGTGAGATAGGCGCCGCCGAAGAAGATCGTCAGCAGGGCGACGGCGAGGGTCGGCGCCAACCAGAACGCCAGTGTCCGGCGGGGGTCGCGGGTGCTCATCGCGCCACCCCCAATCCACCGTCGACGCCCCGGACGAGCAGGACTCCGAGGTCGGAGACGAGCTCGTCGAGCGGGCCACGGTCGTCGTCGCTCACCCACTGCGCCGCGGTCCACGCGATGGAGGCGGCGATGCCACGAGCGGCGGTTTCCGGTGCCAGCGGCCCTGCCGCGAGGCTGGCGCCGAGGGCCGGGGCGGCAAGGATCCGTCCCGCCAGGTAGTCGATGGACTGGCGGAGAACTTCGGGGCCGCCCGGACCGGCGAGGACGCGGTGCATGAAGTCGACGTGGGGCTCGAGCTTTTCGACGGCGATGCCGATGACCTCGAGGATCTTCCCGGAATCGCCGGAGTCGAACCCGTCGGCGACGGGGTCCAATCCTTCGAAGGCCTGCTCCAGCCGGAGGACCGCGGCGTCGGCCCAGGCCTCGGAAAGGTCGCCGTACACGGCGTAGAAGGTCGGGCGGCTCACGCCGGCTTCGTTGGCCAGGTCGGTGATGGTGATGTCCACGGGGTCCCGCTGGTCCAACAGGACGGCGGCGGCCGCGCGCAGCTTGTCGCGCGACCGTGACCACGGACGTGGCGAACTCAGGATTTTACGCATGTAAACTTTTTACACCTGTAAATGTCGGCGGGCAAGCTCGAGACCTACCCCCACGTAACGGATGTGAAGGGCCTGAGTATTAAGTGAGCGGAAACAAAAAACGCATTCACGAATGCCAGGCCCCGGAGCAGAAGATGACGACCCCTCCCCCGCCCAATGGCGGTCAGACCAACCCGTATGGAAGCCCGCAGAATCAGTGGGGCAACGCACACGTCCCGCCTAATCAGTACGGTGCCCACTATCCCCAGCAGGGGCAGCCCCAGTACGGCGCGCATCCCGTGCAGGAGAAGCCGAAGAAGGGCGGCTGCCTCAAGTGGGGCGCCATTGGCCTGGGTGTCATCGTCGTCCTCGCGGTCCTCGGTTCGATGCTCGGCGGAGGCGACGACGCCACCTCAACCGCCGCCGATGAAACCACCACGACCGCCGCCTCGACCACCGACGGCAACGACGCCGCGGCGCCCGCCCCGGACGCCCCGGCCCCCGCCGCCGCCGACGCGGCACCGGCGGAGCAGGAGCCGGCCGAAGAGGATGTTCCCGCGGAGTTCAAGTCCGCTCTCCGCAAGGCCGACACCTACGCGAACACGATGCACATGTCGAAGGCCGGCCTCTACGATCAGCTGACCTCCGAATACGGCGAAAGCTTCTCGCCGGAGGCCGCGCAGTACGCGGTCGACAACGTCGAGGCCGATTGGAACAACAACGCCCTCGAGAAGGCCCGGACCTACCAGGATCTGATGGCGATGTCGCCCGACGCGATCCGCGACCAGCTGACGTCCGAGTACGGAGAAAAGTTCACGCCCGAAGAGGCCGAGTACGCCATCGCGAATCTCTGATTCCCGTTCTTTGGCGCCCCGAAGGTGCCTCACCGCGAAAAGCTGCTGCCCCGTTTGACGGGACGGCGGCTTTCGGCGTCGCAAAGTAGGGCCACGGCTCCACAAACCCGCAGGTCGCAACTTTTGGCCCGATCGTTTTGTTGCACTTTGCCACGCATCCCCCCGCCTACTGAGCGGCCGCGACCCCGACACGACGGAAGGTGCGGCGCGGACCGTCGTCCGCGCCGCACCTTCACTGCCCTCACCTGCGCAAATAAAAGTGGGCCCCGTGGGGCTCGAACCCACGACCTATGGATTAAAAGTCCACAGCTCTACCAACTGAGCTAGAGGCCCTCATCGCACGCGACGACGTGCAAAAGCCTACCGCCCCGCCCCGCGCGGCGAAAAACGGGCCCCCGTCATGCCACGGATCACGCCGAACGCGAGCTTCCACCCCCGCCGGGCACCGCACCATCCCGTCGTCAAGCGCGCATTTGCGCACTTCGATTACCCCCTCCCCTATTTTCGCCGGGAACCAACGGCCGCCACCGGACGACTGCCAATACAGGGGGCCTTCCAGCCCACTCGGGTCTCGCGCTTAGGAGAGTTCATGGACGTCGTGGACGTGTCACGATGGCAGTTCGGCATCACCACCGTCTACCACTTCATTTTCGTGCCGCTGACCATCGGTTTGGCGCCGATGGTCGCGCTGATGCAGACGATGTGGCAGACGACGGGGAAGGCCCATTGGTACCGGGCGACCCGTTTCTTCGGCACGGTGTTCCTGATCAACTTCGCCATGGGCGTGGCCACGGGCATCGTGCAGGAGTTCCAGTTCGGCATGAACTGGTCGGAGTATTCGCGGATGGTCGGCGACGTCTTCGGCGGGCCGTTGGCCCTGGAGGGCCTGATCGCGTTCTTCCTCGAGTCGACGTTCCTGGGCCTGTGGATCTTCGGCTGGGGCCGCATCCCCGGTTGGCTGCACACGGCGTCGATCTGGGTCGTCGCGGTGGCGGTGAATTTGTCGGCGTACTTCATCATCGTGGCCAATTCGTTCATGCAGCACCCGGTCGGCGCGGAGTACAACCCGGAGACCGGCCGCGCGGAGCTGACGGACATCGTCGCGCTGCTGACCAACCCGACGGCGCTGGCGGCGTTCCCGCACGCGGTGGCGGGCGCCTTCCTCACGGCCGGCACTTTCGTGCTCGGCGTGACGGGATGGTGGATGGTCCGGGCGGCACGGCCGGGCAAGGATTCGCTTGACGACGTCTCCCGCCACGACGCCCACCGTCCCGCGCACCGAATGGCCTGGTGGACGGTGGTGCTCTCTTCGATCGGGGTGGCGTTCACCGGCGACGTCCAGGCGAAGCTCATGTTCGTGCAGCAGCCGATGAAGATGGCGTCGGCGGAGTCGCTGTGCTCCACGGAAGTGGACCCGAACTTCTCCGTCCTGTCCATCGGCACGCACAACAACTGCGAATCCGTCATCCACGTGCTGGACGTGCCGTGGGTGCTGCCCTTCCTGGCTGAGGGGAAGTTCTCCGGCGTGACCCTCGAAGGCGTGCTCGATCTGCAGCAGCGCTACGAGATGATGTTCGGCCCGGGAAATTACCAACCGAACCTGTTCGTCACCTACTGGTCCTTCCGCGCGATGATCGGCCTGATGGTGGGCTCGCTGGCCATCGCCTTCTTCAGCTGGCTGTTCACCCGCGGCGGCCGTCTGCCGCAGGGCAAGTGGGCGACCTGGTTCGCGTGGGGTTCGCTGGCCGCGATCCCGTTCCCGTTCCTGGCCAACTCGGCCGGCTGGATCTTCACCGAGATGGGCCGGCAGCCCTGGGTGGTGCACCCGCATCCGGAATCCTTCGGCGATCCGCGGACGGAACTGATCCGGATGACGGTCGACATGGGCGTTTCCGATCACGCGCCCTGGCTCGTGCTGCTGACGCTGATCGGCTTCACGCTCATCTACCTGATCCTCGCGATCGTGTGGTTCCGGCTCATCCAACGGGTGGTCGTCGCCGGGCCACCGCCCGAATCGGGGCCGGCCGCCACCGGCGAAGGCCCGTCGGCCACCGTCGGCGCGGCCGCCCCGGTCCGGTTCACCGCCGAGGCCGCACCGGCCGGAAAGGACGCGTGAGCGACATGTTCGGAATCGACCTGCCCGTGTTGTGGTTCATCCTGGTGGCGTTCCTGTTCGCCGGGTACTTCCTGTTGGAGGGATTCGACTTCGGCATCGGCATCCTGCTGCCGATCCTCGGCCGCGACGAGGCCCGCCGCAGCGCCATGCTGCGCACCATCGGCCCCGTGTGGGACGGCAACGAGGTGTGGCTGATCACGGCCGGCGGTGCGCTGTTCGCGGCGTTCCCCGAGTGGTACGCCACCATGTTCTCCGGCTTCTATCTGCCCCTGTTCCTCATTCTGCTGGCGCTCATCGTCCGCATCGTCGGCCTGGAGTGGCGCAAGAAGGTCGACGATCCCGTGTGGCGGCGCCGCTGCGACGCCGCGATCATCGCCGGCTCGTGGTTGCCGCCGACCCTGTGGGGCGTGGCGGTGGCCAACCTGGTCCGGGGCGTGCCGCTCGACGCCGACCACGGCATGTCCAGCGGCCCCGACGTCCTGCTCGGCCTGCTCAACCCCTACGCGTTGCTCGGCGGTGCGGCGCTGACGGCGGTGTTCGTGCTGCATGGGCTGACGTTCCTGCGGCTGAAGACCGCCGGCGAGCTCCGCGAATCCGCCCACCGCGTTCTTCTGCCGGTCGCCGCGGCGGCCACGGTCCTCGGCGCGGCGTTCGTGCTGTGGACGCAGCTGGCGCACGGCAAGCCGTGGACGTGGGCGGTCACCGCCATCGCGCTGCTCGGGGTCGTCGGCGGGGTGGCCATGGTCCTGCGGGGCCGCGACGGCATCGCGTTCGCCGCGACGTCGGCCGCCGTCATCGCCGTGACCGCGCTCATCTTCGGCTCGCTGTTCCCGTGGCTCATGCCCACCACGCTGGCCGACGGCGCGGGCCTCGACGTCTGGAACGCCTCGTCGAACCCGTACACGCTGACCATCATGACGTGGGCGGCGCTGTTCATCACCCCGCTGGTCATCGCGTACCAGGGCTGGACGTATTGGGTGTTCCGCAAGCGCATCACCGCGGAGCCGGTCACCGCATGACCCGCCGCGGCCCCGTCGATCCCCGACTGGCCAGGCTGTCCGCGCCGGCCCGGCGGTGGATCGCCGTGGCCGCGCTGCTGGCGGCGCTGCGGGTCGTGGGCGTGCTGGCATTCGGCGTCCTCGTCGGCACGGTCGCCGCGGGCCTCATCGTCGGTGACGGCACGGTCGCCGATTACGCCGGGCATCTCTTCGCCCTCTCCGTCATCGCCGTGACCCGCGCGGCCATCGCGTGGGCGGAGGCCCGCTTCGGCCGCCGCGCGGGCGCCGAGGTCGTCGCCGATCTGCGCTCCCGAACGCTGGCCCGCCTGGCCGTCGCCGATCCGCGCCACCTTGACCGCGCGTCGTGGCGCACCCTGCTCGGCGAGGGCATCGAGGGCGTGGGCCCATACGTCGCCGGGTACCTGCCGGCTCTGGCCTCCACGGTCATCGCCACCCCGGCCGCACTGGCCGCGGTGTGGTGGTTCGACCCCGGATCGGCGTTGATCGCGCTGGTCACGTTGCCGCTCATCCCCATCTTCATGTGGCTGGTGGGCACGCTCACCGCCGGCCGCACGGCCCGCCGCCTGCGCGACTTGGGGGTGCTGTCGGACCAGATGCTCGACTTGGTCGCGGGCCTGCCCACGCTGCGCGCCTTCGGCCGCCGGCGCGCACCGGCCGCCGAAATCCGCCGCCTGTCGGAGGCCCACCGCTCCTCCACGATGTCCGTGCTGCGCATCGCGTTCCTGTCGGGGTTCGTCCTCGAGTTCCTGGCGACGCTGTCGGTGGCCCTCGTCGCGGTCGGCATCGGCTTCCGTCTCCTCGACGGCGGCATGACGTTGGCGGCGGGGCTGACGGTGCTCATCATCGTCCCGGAGGTCTACGGCCCGGTCCGCGACGTCGGCGTGCGTTTCCACGACGCCCAGGACGGGTTGGCGGCCATCGACGCCGTCTTTTCGCTTGACGACGATCCCGCGCCCCCGTCGTCCGTCGCAATGCAAGGGCATGCCGGGGACGGCATCCGGGTGATCTTCGACGGCCTCACCGCCTCCGGCCGCGACGGCGACCGGCCGCGCGACCTGGCCGGCGTCGCCGAGCCCGGCGCGGTCACGGTGCTGGCCGGCGAGAACGGCTCGGGCAAGTCGACGGCGCTGCTGGCGCTGCTCGGCATCGTCACCGACGGGGTGACCGGATCCGCGGTCGCCGTCGCCCCGGAGGGCGCGATCGTCGGCGAGGACCTGTGGCGGCGGACCTCCTACGTCCCGCAGCGCCCGGTGCTCGATGCTGCGCTCGTCGGCGATGCGTCGGGACTGTCGCTCGGCGAACGCCAGCGGGTCGCCGTCGGCGCGGAACTGCTGCGGGGCCGGGAGCTGCTCATCCTCGACGAGCCGACCGCCCACCTTGACGAGGCCAACGCCGCCGAGATGCTCGCCCTGTTACGCGACCGGGCGAACGCCGGGGCGACCGTCCTGGTCGCCTCGCACGATCCGCTCGTGCTCGCCGCCGCGGACGCCGTGATCGAGGTGACCCCATGAGACTGTCCGCCGACGTCCGCGCCCTGCGCGCCGCGCGCCCGCTGACCGGGCTGACGTGGCGCGAGCTCATCGCCCCCGTCGCCGCCGGGTCGGTGACGCTGCTGTCGGCGCTGGCGCTGACCATCGTGTCGGCGTGGCTGATCACGAAGGCGTGGCAGCAGCCGAGCGTCATGGACCTCACCGTCGCCGTGACCGCCGTGCGCGCCCTGGGCATCTCGCGGGCCGTGTTCCGCTACGTCGACCGCGTGGTCTCCCACGATCTGGCCCTGACCTGCGCGGCCCGCACCCGCGCCAACGCCTATCGGATGCTCGCCGATGGTCCGCCGTCCCGCGCCCTGCGCCTGGGCCGCGGCGACCTGCTCACCCGCCTGGGCGACGACGTCGACCTCGTGTCGGACGTCGTGGTCCGCGCCCTCGTGCCCGCCGGCGTCGCGGCGGTGACGTCGGTGGCGGCGGTGGCGTTCACCGCCCTGCTCTCCCCCGCCGCCGCGATCGTGCTGGCGGTGGGGCTGATCATCGCCGGCACCGCCGCGCCGTGGGCGGCCGCCCGGGCGACGAGAACCGCCGCCGCCGAACGTGCCAGAGCTCTGGAAGACCACGTCACCGCCGTGGACCGTGTGCTCGCCGACGCCCCCGCCCTGCGCGTGCGCGGCGAGATCGACGGGGCGCTCGCCGACGCGGACCGCGCCGCCCGCACGTTGGCCGCCGCGGACGAATCCGCCGCACCCGCCGACGCCGCCGGAGCCGCCGTCTCGGTCCTCGCGTCGGCGCTGACGGTCGTCGCCGTGCTCGTGATCGCGGGCCTGGCCGCGCCAGATCATTCCCCGCAATGGCTCGGCGTGCTCGCACTGCTGCCGTTGGCCGCCTTCGAATCCGTCGCCGCTCTGCCCGGCGCGGCGGTCGCGGTCACCGGCGCCGCGGGGGCCGCACGCCGACTCGCCGAACTCGCCGGCGCGGCCGAATCGGATGTCGATGAGCCGTCGACACGCGAGCCGGGCCCCGCCCGCCCCCTGCTCCGCGCTCGAGGCCTACGCTACGGCCACGACCGCGACCTGGGCCCGATCGACCTTGACGTCCCCTTCGGTGGCCGGGAGACGATCGTCGCGCCTTCCGGGGCCGGCAAGACGACGCTGCTGATGACGCTCGCCGGACTGCTCCCGCCCCGCGGCGGCGGCTTTTCCGCCGATGGCGCGCTTTTCGTCGCCGAGGACGGCCACGTGTTCTCCACCACCGTGCGCGACAATCTCGCCGTCGGCGCCCCGCACGCCACGGACGAGACCATGGCGCGGACCCTGCGGGCGGTCGGGCTCGGCGCTTGGGTCGCGGGGCTTCCCGACGGCCTGGCCACCGTCCTGCCCGCCGGCGCCGACGACATGTCCGGCGGGCAACGCCGCCGCCTGCTGCTGGCCCGGGCGCTGCTCACCGACGCGCCGATCTTGCTGCTCGACGAACCCTTCGAGCACCTCGACGACGCCGGGGCGGCCGAACTGCGCGCACTGCTCGCCGCACCGGAATTGCCCGGCGCGCGCCCCGAGCGGACGATCATCGTGGTGGAGCACCCGCGGATGGCGGACGACGACGAAAACGGAGCACTCTGATGGATGCACGCGAGACCCTGGTGAACGCGGCGACGCGGCGCCGGCGGGAGGCGCTGGACCGCTGGCAACGAATCGGAGCCGGCGCGTCGGCGTGCGCCCTGGCCAAAAGCGGCGTGAGCTTTCCCGCCGCGAAACTGGCGGAGGGCCGCGTCGCCGCGCTCGGGGAACTCCTGCGCGCGCTGAAGAAGTCCGGCTCCGACGACCCGCGGGACCACCTCCGGGAAACCGAAACGCTCCGCGACCGATGGGTCGCGGAGCGCGATGGCGGTGACGCCGGCAGGTCCCGCGATTGGGAGGCCTACCGCACCGGGGGCGCGGAGGAACTCGAGGAGCTCGCCGCGCTGTTCGCCGTCTGACCGGCTGCTACCGCAGAGCCAGCTCGGGCAGCGGGATGTTCGGCAGCGGGATCTCCGGCAGGCCCGGGATCTGCGGGATGGACGAACCCGGGGCGGGCTCGGCCGGCTCGTTCTCGGCGATCCAGGCCTCGTCGGCGGCCATGTCCTGGCCGATGGTGCGGAACTCGCTGTGCGGCTCGGTGGACTCCTCCACCTGGAAGTGCTCGTTGACCTTGCCGTCCTCGATGCCGTACGCGTCCTGCAGCGCCTGGTCGGCCGGCTGATAGCGCGACACCGGGCCGATGGCCATGGAGTTGACGCCGATGACCTGATTGGTGCGCGGGTCGTAGGCGTTTCCGCCCGAGTCGCCCTTGTCCAGGTGCGAGATGGCCCAGACGCCGTTGCGGACTCGGAAGATCTGCACGCCGCAGTTGCGGCCGGTGCGGGAGCCGTCGGAGCAGATCGGCTGGCCGAAGTTGTCCACCGACACCTCGCCGGGCTGCAGCTCCGAGTAGTCGACGACGCCGGTCATCGCGGCACCCTCGCCGTTGACCCGGCCGTGCTCGTCGACGGAGTGGCTCACCGAGGTGGCGTCGACGTCGTCGTCGAGCTCGATGAAGGCGTAGTCCGAGCCGTTGAGGGTGGAGTCGAGGATGTTCTGGTTCGCCTCGACGTCGTTTTCGTCGGGCAGGAAGAAGCTGGCCGGGCCGACCTCGCCGATGCGCACGTCGCCCTCGGGGGTCGGGGCGTAGATGACGCCGGTGGACTTGGGCAGCTGCTCGTGGCCCTCCTTGTTCACGCAGTGGCCGGCGGTGAGCATTACGCGGTGCTGGTTGCCCTCGGCGTCGGTGACGGTGCCGGCGACGCCCGTGGAGCACATGCCGGTGCGGACGTGGCGGCCGTCCTCGACGACGGCGCCCGGCTCGGGCATGCGGATCGGGGAGCCGGGCCCCACGGTGACGGCGCTGGCGGCGGGGGCGGCGAAGGTCGCCCCGACGGTGATCATCGCGGCGATGATCGACGTGCTCCGGTTCAGTTTCATGCGGTTCCCCTGTGCTTCTCGTGCCGCGGCGCTGCTCGCCCTCCGGCCCTTCCAGGGCAACCGTATCCGTGACATTCCGCCCCGGCCCGTCAATCGGATCGCATGTCGCGGATCACATTTTCCCTTTCGCCCCAGAGGTTCACGACGTACACTTGAGTCACTTCCGCACCGCGGAAAGCATATTTGCAGCCACCCGAAGGAGGGGCACGATGACCGACCCGCGCAACGACCGCGACCATGACCCGAAGGACGACGCCGCCGAGAACCCGGGCGGCACCCAGCCGACCGAGCAGGACGTCGATCAGGAACTCGAGGAGACCTTCCCCGCCAGCGACCCGCCGGCCAACTACTAGGCCCCCTACTCCGGGAGCCGGGAGATGATGTTCAGCTCCCGCGCCTCCCGGAACAGGTCCTCGCGATGATCGGGGTGCGCGATCTCGATGAGGCGGCGGGCGCGCGTCGAATAGTCGGTGCCGCGCAGCCGGGCGATGCCATGCTCGGTGACCACGTTGTCGATGTAGTTCTTGTGCGTGGTCACCGGGGAGTTCGGGCCGAGCTGCACCTTGATCCTGCTCGCCCCGTCGCGGGTGACCGACGGGCAGACGATGTAGCCGCGGCCGCCCTTCGAGCGACGGGCGCCGATGGCGAAGTCGAGCTGCCCGCCGGACCCCGAGTAGAAGCGGCCGGCGACGGTCTCCGACGCCGCCTGGCCGAGCAGGTCGACCTCCGTGGTGGCATTGACGCTGACCATGTTGGGCTCCAGCCCGATGAGGAACGGGTCGTTGGTCCGCTCGACCGAGTCGAGGTAGACGGCGGGATTGCGGTCGACCCAGTCGTAGAGCTTCCGGGTGCCCATGATGAACGTGGCCACGCACTGGCGCTGGTGCGACCGCTTGAACCGGCCCGTCACCGCGCCGCATTCGACCAGGTCCATGACGCCGTCGGACATGAGCTCGGTGTGCACGCCCAGATCCTCGCGGTCCTTCAGCATGGCGAGGATGGCGTTGGGCAGCTTGCCGATGCCCAGCTGCAGGCAATCGCGGTCCCGGATCTCCGGCGCGATGAGCTCGGCGATCCGGTGCTCGGCCGACCCCTCGGCCGGCAGCAGCGGCGGCACCTCGAGCACGGGCGCGTCGGACCGCGTGGCGCCGACCATCTGGCGGGCGTGGATCTGGTTCTGCCCGAAGGAGTGCGGAATCTTCGGGTTGATCTCGCCGAAGATCGGCAGGTTGCCGATGAACTGCACGGAGTAGTCGGCGCCGAGGCCGATGGACATGTAGCCGTGCTCGTCCGGCTCCGACACCGCGGCGATGAGGATGTCCGGCTTGACGTGGTCGCGGACCAGCTCCGGGATCATGGAGAAGTTGACCGGGTACAGCTCGCTGGTGCCGTTGCCGTGGCCCTTGCGCGAGCCGCCGCCGAGGAAGAACTCGTGGTGCGTGAGCTTCCCCGGGTATTCGCCCATCTGGTAGGGGCGGACCGACTCGGTGCACATCTGGTAGATGTGCACGTCCTCGAGCTGATCGGCATGCGCTTCGAGCATGTCGAGAAGGGCGGGGGGCTCGCATGCGGCCACCGGCACGAGGATCTTGGTGCCGGGCTTGATGTGGTCCAGCAACGCCTCCGGCACCAGGTCGAGGTGGTCGTGCACGTCTTGTCCTTCCATTCGGTTAATGACTCTTCACACAAACTACATGGTTTCGTGAGAGCAGCCACCCCCGGGGGAACTGCCACCGTTCCTCTCTCACTCACGACCGGTTATCCATCATTCCCATAGGCTTTTGGAGAACTCTTCGGGAGGAAAACGCCATGACCCGATCACAGCACAGGGTGGGCCGCATCGACCTGCTTCGACATTGGACGATCTTCTTGGCCGTAGCGGAGGAACGCAGTTTCAGACTCGCCGCAGAACGACTCGAGGTGTCGCAACCGGGCGTCTCCCAGGGGCTGCGCCGGCTGGAGGAGCACTTGGGCATCGTGCTGGTCAGGAGAACCCCCGGCGGCGCCGAAATCACTGCGGAAGGGCGGGTTCTACTGCCCATGGCCCGAACCCTGGTCAAGGACGCGGCGGCATTGGGCAGCGAGGCGAGGCGACTCGCGGAACTGGGGTTGAGGGAACGGGTCGGCTTCGCTCCCTCGGTGCCGTCGCCCATCGCCCAAACCGTGATCGCCGCCATCCGGAATCGGGGCATCGGCATAGAAGCTATTCATGGAACATGCGGAGAGTTGGTCGAAGCCGTTGGTTCGGGGACACTCGCCGCGGCCGTCATCGATGAACCCACTCCGATCGGGGATCTCGTGCGAGGAATTCAGCATTCGCAGCAACGCTGGATCCTGGTTCCCGATCCCTCGATGATTCGCGATGACGGCCAGGTCAATTGGCGGAAGCTCGATGAACTTGAGCTCGTGACCCCACCGCGATCCGATAATCCCGCCGGTCACGATCAACTGCTGTCACTGTTTGCCCGATACGCGTTAGCCCCCAAAGTGATCGAAGTATGCGGGGAATCCCAGATTCCGGCCGTCGTCGCCACGGGCAGCGCTTTCGCGATCGTGGGGCCAGACACCGCCGGCCTAGCGGCGCAGGAAGTGAGTTCGATCCTGCCTTCCCATTTCGAAAGGCGGCTGCGGGTGGTGGTCCATCCTCACCGCACCGAGTTTCAGGCCGGCGGCGACATCAGATCCATCATCGACCGGGCCATGGCCGCGGTTCCCGACATTCCTCCGCGTCCATGACTACGGCGCATGAGGCAAAGGCTCGCGCGCGCATCCGGGGCATACTGGCCGAAGCAGGGTGCGACGGCTGGTATCACGCACGTCTGATCGGCGGAAACGGGCAATCGATCGGCGATCCGGACCAACCCCTGGTGGCTGCCGCATCGATGTACAAGGTCCCACTGCTCATCGCCGCGTGCCGCGCCATCGACTCCAGCGAATTGGACCCGCTCGAACGAATCGTGATCGATCCGGCGCAGGGTCATCGCGTGCCGGGGCCCACCGGCTTCTGCATTTTCGACGATCCCATTTCAGCGTCCACGAGGGACGTGCTCAGGCAGATGATCGTGGTCTCCGACAATACGGCGGCAGCGGCCATCCGAAGGGCTCTTCCCCACGATGCCGTTGCACGCGCACTGTCGGATTTGCACATAAAAGACATCGACCTCGTCTTCGGGCCACCTCCCGAACTGGAATCGGCCTCGGGCGCCTCGGCATGGGAAGACGCCAACTATCTGCAGAGGGCCAGCCGCCCCATTGACACCGGGGGCGACACAAAACTCGAGAACCATGATCCGGCTTTCCTGAGCCACGCGACCCCCAACGCACTGTGCGAATTGCTCGAACTCATCTGGACGGGGAGGGCCGCATCGCCGAAGCAATGCGAGTTCATGCGGACGGTGTTGGGGCAACAAGCCTGGAGTCATCGCATTGCCTCGGGCTTCCCGGGCAAGGGATTCGCCGTCGCCGGAAAGACCGGGACCATCGGGCGAATCCGCTCGGAGATGGCGGTCGTGCAACCGGACGGCGAACTCCCCGTGGCGGTGAGCGTGATCACCCGCGCCGCCCGCTTCGACCCATCGCTCCCCGAGGCGGATGCTGCAATCGGCAAGATTGCGCGCATCCTGGTCGATTACCTCCGAGCCTCCTACGACGCACAATAACGCTGCGTTATCGACTTCTGCACCTCTTCTTCCTGGTAGAACCGCCCCAGCGATGATTAGCGTCGCCACCATGTCCCAGATTCAGGTTTCCGCCAAACCAAAACCCATCCGAAGAGCCTTCGCCGCCGCTCTCCCGATCGTCATCGTCGCGCCCCTCGTGAGCTGCTCCATATTCGGGGATCCGGAGTCGGAAACGGTCGCGGCTTTCGCCCGCGCAGTATCCGACAAGAATGCCGACGCAGCAGCGGCCCTTACGTCGGATCCGGTATCGGCGCGCCGTGATTTGGAGGCGTCGTTTCTCGGAGCGGGGAATTCCTCGGTTTCCGCCGACCATTCCGAGGTCGAAGATGGTTCCTCCACATTCTCCGTGCGATGGGGGCTGCCTTCCGGAAAGAGCGCGACAACGGTGGGCAAAATCGATGTGGTGGATGTCGGGGGCGAAGCACGCGTCCTTTGGTCGCCGCGGGTTCTCGATGATCGTCTCGAAGAGGGTGGCCGCCTCTTGTATTCGGATGATCTCGCATATGACACCCCCGTCGTCGATCGCCGGGGAACGAAGGTCTTCGACTGGCGCACCGTCACACTCATCAACATCGCCCCCGATGCATCACCCGATCTTCAATTGCTTGCTGCAACTCTCTCCGAGTCCGTTCCCGGGATAACCGCGGAATCAATCGGCGATGGGTTGTCAACAAGCCGGGCGGAATCTCCCGATTCCAACCACACAGCAATTGTGCTTCGGGAAGAGGATCTGGCACCGATCGCCGAGCGCCTGGGATCGATCGACGGTATCGAGCTCGTGGAGCAGGGCCGCCTGATCCCCTCCGTTCGGGGAATGCGCTCCCCCGCGCTCACGGGCCTTCCGGACCATTGGCGGCGCACCCTCGAAGAAAAGGCTGGTTGGACCTTCGCGGTCTCGAATCCGTCCGGCGTTTCCGTAATCGAACAGGAGCGTCCAACGTTCTCCGAACCAATCCGAACCACATTCGACACCGCGATCCAAGATGCCGCACAGCAATCGGTTGACGCGGAGTCCAAGCCGGCCGCAATCGTCGCGATGAGCGCCCAAACCGGCGGAGTGTTGGCGGTGGCCCAGAACACGGCCGCCGATGATATGGGGCCGATCGCACTGACCGGAATGCTCCCGCCCGGATCGACCTTCAAGACCGTGACGACAGCCGCAGCCCTCAACGAGGGAGCAGTGAGCGGGGATACCCCGGTCGATTGCCCGGCCCGGATACAAATCGAGTCCCGGACGATTCCGAACGATGGCGACTTCGAACTGGGAACCGTTCCGATGCACACGGCATTCGCCCGGTCGTGCAACACGACCCAAGCCAAGCTCGCTTCGGGCCTTGACCCGGCCGCGCTGCACGAAACGGCGGCGCAGTTCGGTCTGGGTGTCGACTACGTGACGGAAGGCCTGACGACGGTGACGGGTTCGGTACCGGTGACCGAAAGCGCGGCGGAACAGATCGAGGCATCGATTGGCCAGGGTCGCGTCGTCGCGAGCCCATTCGGGATCGCCCTCATGGAAGCGACGGTGGCCAGAGGCGGAACGGTGCCGCAACCCATGCTCATCGAGGGTTCGCCGGGGACGGCGAATCGCGAGATCCAACCCCTGTCGCCCGAAGTCGTCTCCGCGCTGCGAGGGATGATGCGGGAAACGGTGACATCGGGCACCGCCACGGAGCTGGCGGATATTCCCGGGCTCGAGGGCAAGACCGGCACCGCCGAAGTCGGCGACGGCCCGGCACACGGATGGTTCGCCGGCATAAGAGGAGACGTGGTGTTCTGCACTTTGATCATGGGGGCGGATAGTTCGGCTCCGGCCGTGTCCGCCACCGGACGCTTCCTCAGGGATGCGGACGTTGCCCTGCATCGTTGATGCACGCCGATTTCGCCCCGCACCCTCCCGGTGCGACAATGCGACCGTGACAGACCTCCGCATCGGCCCCCACCAGCTCGCCTCCCCCGTCGTGCTCGCCCCCATGGCGGGCGTGACCAACGTGGCGTTCCGCACGCTGTGCCGCGAGCAGGAGCGCGAGCGCATGGGCACCGTCGCCGGCCTCTACGTCTGCGAGATGGTCACGGCGCGCGCCCTGGTTGAGCGCAACGAAAAGACCATGCACATGACCACGTTCGCCGACGACGAGGACCCGCGCAGCCTGCAGCTGTACACCACGGATCCCGAGTGGACCTACGAGGCCGCGAAGATGATCGTCGACGAGAACCTCGCCGACCACATCGACATGAACTTCGGCTGCCCCGTGCCCAAGGTGACCCGGCGCGGCGGCGGTTCTGCCCTGCCGTACAAGCGCCGCCTGTTCGGCAACATCGTCGCCGCGGCCGTGCGCGCCACCGAGGGCACCGACATCCCGGTGACCGTGAAGTTCCGAGTCGGCATCGACGACGACCACCACACGCACCTCGACGCCGGCCGCATCGCCGCGGACCAGGGTGCCGTCGCCGTGGCCCTGCATGCCCGCACGGCGTCGCAGCGCTACTCCGGGCAGGCCGATTGGTCGCAGATCGCCCGGTTGAAGGAGCACATGGTCGACTCCGGGCACGCGGGCGTCCCGGTCCTGGGCAACGGCGACATATTCGCGGCCGGCGATGCCCGCCGCATGATGGACGAGACCGGCTGCGACGGCGTCGTCGTCGGCCGCGGCTGCCTGGGCCGCCCGTGGTTGTTCGCGGAGCTGTCCGCGGAGCTGCGCGGCCTGCCCGTGCCCGCTCCCCCGACGCTGGCGGAGGTCGCCGCCATCATCCGCCGCCACGCGGGCCTTCTGGTCGAGCACGAGGGCGAGCGCAAGGGCTGCCGTGACCTGCGCAAGCACGTCGGCTGGTACCTGCGCGGCTATCCCGCCGGTTCGGAGGTCCGCTCCTCCCTGGCGCGGGTGGCCACGCTCGCGGAGCTCGACGACGTCCTGGCCGCGCTTTACGACGGCCCCCACGCAGGCGCCCTCCCCGACGACGCCGACGGTGCCCGCGGTCGCCAGGGGTCGCCGGGAAAGGTGGTCCTCCCCGAGGGCTGGCTGGACGACCCCGAAGATGAAACGGTGCCCGAGGGAGCGGATTTGATGCATTCCGGCGGCTAATCGCCCCTCAATCGGGGGCGAAACCGGTGGCTGGGAACCCTCGGCCGGTCTCAACAGGCGAATAGTCGCCGAAGGTCCTACTATTGGTCCCCATGCGCACCGTTTACCGCGAACAGATGGACAACCTCGCCCACGGACTGATCGTCATGTGCGACCACGTCCATGGCATGCACCGCGCCGCTTGCAAGGCGCTTTTCGATGCCGACCTCGAGGCCGCCGAGTCGGTCCTCAGCTCGCTCGACAAGCTCGACGAATTCCGGATCTCCGCGGAGGACCGGGCCTTCGAGCTGCTCGCCCGCGAGGCCCCCGTGGCCCGCGATCTGCGCCAGGTCGTCTCCGGCATCTACATCGTCGAGGACATGGCCCGCATGGGCGCCCTGTCGGTCCACATCGCCAACACCGCCCGCCGTCGCCACCCGGGCAAGGCCCTGCCCGAGCAGGTCGAGGGTTTCTTCCGCGAAATGGCCGCGGTGTCCGACAAGATCACCCACGACACCCGTCAGGTCCTCATCGACTACGACGTCGCCAGCGCCCTGCGCATCAACGACGAAGACGATGCGATCGACGACATCCACAGCCACCTCTTCACCCTGACCACCGCGCCCGAGTGGGAGCACACGTCGGCCGAGACCGTCGACGTGACGCTGCTGAGCCGCTACTTCGAGCGCTACGCCGACCACGGCGTCGCCGTCGCCGCCCGCATCGTCTACCTGGCCACCGGCTACAAGCAGGAGGACTACATGCGCGAGCTGGACACCGAGGAGCGCCGGGCCTCGATCACCAAGCGCCTGTCGGACCTGGAGCGCCACTTCAACATGTAAGCGCGGCCAACCCGCCCTACGGTTGCGCCATCGAGGAACCCGCCCCGCACGCCGTGTGGGGCGGGTTCCGGCGTTTCGGGGTCCTGCACCGCAGCCACGCGAAAAACCCCGCTCCCCGCCGTGATGGCGGGAAGCGGGGTTCGTCGTGAAGCGGTGAAGCCGGGGAAGACTGCGCGGCTTAGCCGAAGCGGCCCGAGATGTAGTCCTCGGTCTCCTTCTTGTCCGGGTTCTCGAAGATCTTCTTCGTCGGGCCGACCTCGACGAGCTGGCCGGGCTTGCCGGTCGCCTCGAGCGAGTAGAACGCGGTCTGGTCGGAGACGCGCGCGGCCTGCTGCATGTTGTGCGTGACGATGACGATGGTGAAGTCTTCCTTCAGCTCGTGGATCAGGTCCTCGATCGCCAGCGTGGAGATGGGGTCCAGGGCCGAGCAGGGCTCGTCCATGAGCAGGACCTCGGGCTCGACCGCGATGGCGCGGGCGATGCACAGGCGCTGCTGCTGGCCGCCGGAGAGTCCGCCGCCCGGCTTGTCCAGGCGGTCCTTGACCTCGTCCCAGAGGTTCGCCGAACGCAGGGACTTCTCGGCGACCTCCTTGAGCTTCTTCTTGTTCTTCTCGCCCGACAGCTTCAGGCCGGCGACGACGTTGTCCTCGATGGACATGGTCGGGAACGGGTTGGGGCGCTGGAACACCATGCCGATGGTGTTGCGGACCGACACCGGGTCGATCTTCGGGCCGTAGATGTTCTCGCCGTCCAGGAGGACCTCGCCCTTGACGTACGCGCCGGGGATGACCTCGTGCATGCGGTTGAGCGAGCGGAGCACGGTGGACTTGCCGCAGCCGGAGGGGCCGATGAAGGCGGTGACGGAACGCGGCGGGACGTGGAGGTTGACGTCCTTCACGGCGTGGAAGTCGCCGTAGAAGATGTCGACGTTGTTGAGATCGAGGCGCTTGGCCATGACTTGTTGTCTCTTTCCTTGAAAAGGGCCTGCGGCCGCTACTGCTTGACGGAGAACTTGGCGGAGATGACGCGCGCGACGATGTTGATCAGCGCGATGATGAGCACCAGCGTCAGCGCGGCGCCCCACATCTTGTCGAACGCGGCGCCGGTGTTGCCGGCCTTGTACATGTCGAGCATGAACAGCGGCAGCGAGGACTGCGACTGGCCGAACGGGTTCCAGGTGATGATTCGCGACGTCGCGACCAGGATCAGCATCGGGGCCGACTCGCCCATGACGCGGGCAACGGCGAGCATGATGCCGGTGACGATGCCCGACAGCGCGGTCGGCAGGACGATCTTCGCGATCGTCTTCCACTTGGGCACGCCCAGGGCGTAGGACGCCTCGCGCAGGTCGGCGGGGACGACGCGGAGCATTTCCTCGGTGTTGCGGACGACGATCGGCAGCATGAGCAGCACCAGAGCCAGCGACACCGCGAAGCCAGAGCGGCTCATGCCGAACATGACGACCCACATCGAGTAGATGAACAGCGAGGCGACGATCGACGGGACGCCGGAGAGGATGTCCACCATGAAGGTGGTGATCTTGCCCAGGCGCGAGTTGCCGGCGTACTCCACCAGGTAGATGGCGACGAAGATGCCGAACGGGACGGTGATCAGCGAGGTCACCAGCGCCTGCACGATGGTGCCGATGATGGCGTGGGCGACGCCGCCGCTCTGGGAGCCGACGGTGACGCCGAGCTGCGACGACGTCCACCACTCGGCGGAGAGGATCATCGGCGCGCCGCGGGTGATCACCTCGAACAGCACCCAGATCAGCGGGACCAGCGCGAGCGCCATGCACGCGTAGATGAAGAAGGACGCGACCTTGTCGGACGCCTTGCGCGAACCCTTGATCGGGGTGAACGCGGAATCGGTCGTGGAAACCTTGGCGGTGGGGTCCTTGTCCAGGACCGCCTGATTGTCGGTGGCCATTGTCTGCTCCCTACTTCTTGGCGATGATTCGGGCGGCGGAGTTGACCACGAAGGTCAGGAAGAACAGGACCAGACCGGCGGACATGTACGCGCCCGCCTTCAGGTCGTCGTTGAACTCCGGTGCCGCGTTGGCGATGGCCGTGGCGAAGGTCGTGCCGCCGTCGAAGAACGAACCGCGGAACGCGTCCGACGGGGAAATGACCATGTACAGCGCCATCGTCTCGCCGAGGGCGCGGCCCAGGCCCAGCATCGAACCGGAGATGTAACCGGACTTGCCGAAGGGCAGCACGGCCAGCTTGACGGTCTCCCAGCGGGTCGCGCCGAGCGCCAGGGACGCCTCGATGTGGCCGCGCGGGGTCTGGACGAACACCTCGCGGGTGGTCGCCGCGATGACCGGCAGAATCATGATGGCCAGGACCACGCCACCGGTGAAGAGGTTGCGGCCGGTTTCGAACGCCGGCGAGTTGGCGTAGGTGCTGAACAGGAAGATGCCCGAGAGGTTCTCGGCCCCCCACGTGTAGAAGCCGCCGAGGAACGGGCCGAGGGCCATGAAGCCCCACAGGCCGTAAACGATCGACGGCACCGCAGCGAGCAGGTCCACCAGGTAACCCAGCGGCTTGACCAGCTTCTTCGGCGCGTAGCTGGTCAGGAAGATCGCGATGCCCAGGGCGATGGGCATCGCGATGATCAGCGCCAGCACCGACACGGCGACGGTCACCATGAACAGATTCGGGATGCCGAAGTACATCGCCGACGTGTCGGCGAGGTTCCACCGCTCGTCGTAGGTGAAGAAGTTCGCCTCGTTGTTCCGCATCGACGGAACGGCGCGGAGGATCAGGAAGACGGCGATCGCGATGATCGACGCGGTGACGAGGGACGCGGCGCCGACCGACACGGTCCGGAAGATCCGGTCGCCGGGGCGCACGACGCCCTTGGCCACGACCGGCTCGTCGCCGGCCGGGCCGCCGTCCACGCCGAGGCGCGGCGCGTTCGACAGGGTGGAGGCGTCGTGTGCCGCCTGGTCCTGCTCGGTCATCGCCGAATCCCCTTTCGCGGAGGTGGAGGAAGTCATTGGTGTTTCCTTAGCTGGGTTAGCCTGGTGTTGCGGGTCCCCATCACGTGCCACTGGCCGACGGCCCTGATCGCACGCGGTTATCGCGCGGATCGGGCCCGTCGGCCGCGGTGCAGATGAGGTGGTGCGGGGAGGCGACGCGGCCCGGGGGTCCCGGGCGCGCCACGGCTCACCGCGGTCGAACCGTCTTACTGGATGGCGTCGACGGCGTCGACGAGCTTCTGCTTGAACTCGCCCTGGACCGGGATGTAGCCGAGGTCCTCGAGCTCCTGCGACTGGCCCTCCTCCAGGACGATCTTGAAGAAGTTCTTGACCAGGTCGCGGGTGGTCTCGTCGTAGCCGGCGGAGCAGACGATCTCGTAGGTCGTCAGCACCAGCGGGTAGGCGCCCTCGGCGTCCATGGCGAACAGGGCCTCGGCGTCGACGACCATGTCGTTGCCCTCGCCGGAGAACTCGACCTGGTCGAGCGCGGTGCCCACGGTGTCGGCGTTGAGCTCGACCGGGCCGTTGCCGAAGTCCATCTTGGCGATGCCCAGGTCCTTGTCCTTGGCGAAGCCGGCCTCGACGTAGGTGATGGCGCCCGGAACCTGGGCGACCTGGTCGACGACGCCCGCGGAGCCGTTGGCGCCCTGGCCGTTGGCGGTCGGGAAGGACTTGGAGGCCTCGTGCTCCCAGTCCTCCGGGGCGGCCGAGGTCAGGAACTTCATGAAGTTGTCGGTGGTGCCCGACTCCTCGGAGCGGTAGACGACCGAGATGTCGGTGTCGGGCAGCTCGACGCCCTCGTTGACCTCGGCGATGGCCGGGTCGTTCCACTTGGTGATCTTGCCGTCGAAGATCTGCGCGGTCAGCGCCGGCGTGAGGGAGACGTCGACGCCCTCCAGGTTGTAGGCGATGGCGACGGGGCCGATGACCATGGGCAGGTGCCAGGCGTCGTTGCCGCCGCAGCGCTCGGCGGCATCGGCGATCTGCTCGTCCTTCAGCGGCGAGTCGGAGCCGGCGAACGCGACGGTGTTGGCGATGAACTGCGACTGGCCCGAGCCGGAGCCCGTGGCGTTGTAGGACAGGGTCGAACCCGGCGAGTTGGACTCGAAGAGGGTCGCGAACAGGTCCATCGCGCGCTGCTGGGAGGTGGCGCCCTCGCCCTGCAGCTCGCCGGTGGTCTCGGAGAGGCCCTCGACCTGGGACTCGCCGGTGGAACCGGTCTCGGAGCAGGCGGACAGGGTCAGGCCGGCGACGGCGGTCAGGCCGAGGATGGTGGCGCGGCGGCGGGTGTTCTTCAGCACGGGTGTTCCTCCGGGAGAATTCTCGGTTTCGGGCAAGTGCCCGACGGGGCTGTCGTTTTCGATTCGTCCGGGCCGTGCCGTTGAAGAGCACGCCCATAACAACCTTCGAAGTCCGGTCGGACTCCGCTGATTGGGAAACGTATCGACCGATGGTTGCCGGATCCCATGCAGAAGATGAACGCAAAGTGAACGCGAGACGTACTTCCGCCACCTACCCGGAGATGTCGATCACACCCCGTACATGACGTCGCGCCGCGTCACGTCGAAACCGGTTCGCTCGTACGTCCGCACGGCCGGTTCGTTGTCCCCCTCCACGTACAGGATTACCCGATCCGCGCCGCGATCGCGGAGATGCCGCATTCCCGCGCGCGTCAGCCACCCGCCGACCCCGCGCCCGCGCGCCGCCCCGGCCAGACCGATGACGTACACCTCGCCGACCCCGCCGCCGTGCCATTTGGTCCAGTGGAATCCGAGGATCTCCCCCGATTCCGCGTCGACGGCGAAGAGCACGCCCGCCGGGTCGAACCATTCCACGCGGCGGGCCCGGCGCAGCCGCCCGGCATCCCATCCGCCCTGTTCGGGGTGCCAGTCGAACGCCTCGTTGTTGACCGCCAGCCAGGCCTCGTCGACGGCGCCGTCCCCCATGCGCTCCCGCGCCGCCGGCAGGTTCTCCAGCCGGATGCCCCGCGGCGCGGGCTCGTCGCCGGCGAGCTGCGCGATGGCCTCCCCACCCGCGGTCATCTGCAGCAGTTCGCGCACGACCTTCCGGCCGGTCGCGGCGGCCAGCTCGGCCGCACCCGCCACGTCACCGTGCGCCCACACGGGAAGTTGCTTTCCGACGAGCCCGTCGACCGCGTCGAGCAGCGCCTTTCCCCCGCCACGGCACCGCGCGTCCGGCGACACCGCCAATTCGGCGGAATCTTCGGCCACGCCGGCCAATCCGCACAGTGCGCCGTCGTCAAGCACCTGCACGTGCCGGTGGCCGACCTCCTCGTCCTCGAGGCCCCGGACGAACGCCTCGCCGAAGGGCTCGACCCCGTCGGCCGCTGCGACGGACTCCAGCAGCGCCCGAGCGGCGGCCGGCTCGGGGGCCCCGATCTCGATGGTGAAAGTCATGCCTGCGCAACCTCTTCCGGTTCGATCGCCTTGTAGCCGACGTTGCGCACGGTCGCGATCAGCCCTTCGTGCCGGTGGCCGAGTTTCGCGCGCAAACGCCGGACGTGGACGTCCACGGTACGGGTTCCGCCGTAGTAGTCGTATCCCCACACGTCCTGGAGCAGCTGTTCGCGGGTGAACACTCGGCCGGCGTTGCGGGTGAGGAACCGCAGCAGCTCGAATTCCTTGAACGTCAGATCCATGGGGGTGCCGCCCAGGCGGGCGGTGTACGTGTGCTCGTCGACGACCAGGTCGCCGAGGACCAGCACGGGGCTCTCCTCCGGCTCCGTCACCGGCACCGGGCGGCGCGACAGGAGCAGGCGCAGGCGGGCGTCGATCTCGGCCGGGGTGGCGCCCGGCAACAGGAAATCGTCGATGGCCCACGACCCGTCGATGGCGATCAGTGCAGTGTCCGCCGCCAGCACGGCCACGGGCAGATCCGGGTTGGCGCCCGCGATGTGGCGGCACAGCTCGCGGGCGGCCAGCAGGTTCGGGCCGGTGGCGTCGATGATCGCCACGGTCACGTCCTCCAGCAGCGTCGCCGACGCCTCGGTGGCGGGCAGCCGGATGATGTCGTGGTTGAGCAACCCGATGTTGGGCACGCGTTCCCGAACCTGAGGGTCGTTGCTGACGATGGCCAGGCGCACGGGCGCACACTCCGCTTCTTCGGGGTCGTTTACTTGGTCGATCTTAATAGGCCTCGATCTGCGGACGGGCACCGATGCGGTACTAATGGGGGGTGAGCATTTCCCGCCCGGTCAAACGCATTTCCGCCGCCGTCGGCGCCATCGCGCTGTTGGCCGTCGGCGCGGATCTCGGCCTGGCCATTCACGCGGAGCGCAATTTGGCCAACCAGATCCGCGAAGAGATGAACCTGCCGGCCGACCCGTACGTCAGCCTGGGCGGCGTCGCGTATTCGTCCTCGTTTTTCACCGGCCACTGGAGCTCCATCCAGGTCCGCGCCCGCGACCTGGAGATCGAGGGATTCGGCCTGGTGTCCGTCGAGTCGGGGGCCGTCGACGTCGAGGTCCCGAAGTCGTCGGTGTGGTCGGGCGACTTCGATTCCGCGTTCACCGAGCGTTACCACACCAAACTGCAGCTAGACGGCCTTTCGCTGGGCCGGCAGTTCGGTTTCACGGACCTGGCCATCCAGAATCACGAGGACATCTCCCCCGCCGGCGGCTGGGAAACCGAGGCGATCTTCGAGGCCACTCCCCCGGGCTGGTCCGCTCCCGCGGAGGTCGTCGTCAAGCTGCGGATCCTCGACGGCGACGCGAAGTTCATTCCCGTGGAGGTCCTCTCCGGGCCGGCGGACGCGGAGTCCGAGGACGTCCTCCGGGGCGACGAGCTTTCCGACGACGCCGCCGCGGAGATTCTCCCGGCCTTCGAACTGGTCCTGACGGGCGCCGAACTGCCGCTGCGCCAGCGGCCGACGCGCATCTACGTCTCGGGCGGATCGATCTTCATCGAGGGCGACGAACTGTACCGCCTGGTGTCCCCGGAGGATTTCCTGCCGGTGGCCACGCCCGAACCCGAACTGGGCGGGGAGACGGCCCGGGGCGACGGCGCTTCCCAGTAGTGTCGGAGGCATGAACGACACCAACGACACCACGGGCGACGTTCCCCGCCGCCTCGACGGCAACGAGGCCATCGACCGGGCCGCGCAGCAGTCCGAGTCCACCGGCGGGCGCAACATCACGGACCTGCCCGGACTCCCCATCGCCGACGACACGGCGAACCTGCGCCACGGCCCCAACCTGCACGACGGACTGCTGGCGCTGCTGCCGCTGGTCGGCGTGTGGCGCGGCGAGGGCCAGGCGGACACCGTCGTCGACGGCCAGTACCGCTTCGGCCAGCAGATCATCTTCAGCCACGACGGCGAGAACTACCTCAGCTACGAGTCGCGGTTCTGGAAGATCGACGAGGACGACAACGTCATCGGCCCCGACCTGCGCGAGACCGGATTCTGGCGCATCAACGACGACGACGAGATCGAGTTCCTGTGCACGCACTCGACCGGCGTGGTGGAGATCTACTACGGCAAGCCCGTCACCGAGCGCGCGTGGGAGGTGCAGGCGGCGTCGACCATGGTCACCGCCACGGGACCTGCTTCCCTCGGCCCGGGCAAGCGCCTGTACGGCCTGATGCCGAACAACGACCTCGGGTGGGTCGACGAGCGCCTGCGCGGCGACGACTTCTTCCCGCGCATGTCCGCCCAGCTGAAGCGCTGGGCCGGATAGCGCGTCCCGCCTAACGCGCGAGCGCCTGCTCGCAGAGCTCCCCGAACTCGGCCTCCGCTGCGACGCCGGGCGACGGGAGCTCTTCGCCGTCCAGGGAGGTCACGCGCACCGCGATGCGCACCGAGGACACCAGCCACACGGCGTCGGCGGTGCGCAGGTCCTCGGGGGTCAGTTGCGCGGGGACGCACTCCCAGCCCTGCTCCGCGGCGAGGTCGAACAGCGCGGCCTGGGTGGTGCCGGGCAGCACGCCTTCGCCGGGGTTCGGGGTGAGCAGCTGACGGCCGCGCACCAGGATGATCGTCGACGTCGGCCCCTCCAGGAGGTTGCCCTCCGAGGAGGTGAAGATGACGTCGTCGAAGCCGTGTTCCTTGGCGTACCGCAGGGCGGCCATGTTCGCGGCGTAGGACAGCGTCTTGGCGCCGATGAGGGCCCACGGCGCCCGGTTGCCCAGGTCCAGTTCGAAACCGCGCTCGGCGAGCATGACGCGCACGCCGCGCTCGCGGGCTTCGGCGGCGCCGGCGGCCGGGGTGATCATGATGTAGCCGGTGGGCAGGCCGGTGGATTCGCGGCCCCGGGAGTACACCCAGCGCATGGAGGCATCGCGGTGGGTGACCGATCCGTCGGCCGACGCGCCGTCGGAAGCGGCGCGGTCGAGCGCCCGGGAGTTCCATTCGTCGACCGCCAACCCCGATGCCGCGCGCCAGCGGTCCAGGTCCGGGGCGGGCAGCTGGAGCATCTCGGCCGAGGACAGGAATCGGTTTTCGTGGCGCGCCACGTTGCAGGCGTGGCCATCCCTGACCAGCAGCGTTTCGAAGACCCCGTCGCCGCGCACCGCGCCGAGGTCGTCCGGGTAGAGGAAGGGTTCGGAGGCGTCCGCGATGCGGGGCGCGTCTTCCGAGAGGACGTCGACGAGGATGATGTCGTGCTGGGGGGCTGTCATGCCCCATAGCTTATTCCCCGGCGGTCGCGTTACCATGGCGAGCGTGGCCTTCGATGAGTTGAGTCCGATCGTCCAACACGTTTCAGGGGCGGTCGCCGTCCCGGAGAGGGATCCCGGTGGCCGCGCGGGCGTCGCGTGGCATTATGGCTCCCCCCTGGTCGAACAGCGCGCCATGGTGGATTCCGCCGCGCTGGTCGACCGTTCCCACCGGCGGGTGCTGCGGATTTCCGGCCCCGACCGCCTCGAGTGGCTGAACACCCTGTTCTCGCAGAAGCTCGACGACGCCGTGCCGGGCTTCGCCTCGGAGGCTCTCGACCTGGATCCGCAGGGGCGCATCCTGCACCACATGGGCGTCTCGGTCCTCGGCGATTCGGTGCTTCTCGACGTCTCCCCGCTCGGCGCGGAGTCCCTGCACCGGTTCCTGACCATGATGATCTTCCGCTCCGACGTCACCGTCGAGCACGCCGATCTGGCGATGCTCTCGGTCGTCGGCCCGGGCTCCGGCGAGGTCCTCGCCGCGGCCGGCCTGCCCGACCCGGGCGCCGGCGCGGTGGCGGTGGCCGACGACGGCACGGTGGTGCGCGGAACCGCGTGGCCGGCCGACGGCGCCCGCGACGTGTTCGCGGCGCGGGAGTCGGTGACCGCCGCCTGGGACCGCCTGGTCGCCGCGGGCGCGAAGCCGACCGGCCTGATGGCGTGGGAGGCCGAGCGCGTGGCCGCCCTGCGCCCGGAGCCGGGCCTGGACGTCGACGAGAAGATGATCCCCCACGAGTCCCCCGCCTGGATCGGCTCCGCGGTGCACCTGGAGAAGGGGTGCTACCGGGGCCAGGAGACCGTTTCCCGCGTGCACAACTTGGGCCGCCCGCCGCGCACCCTCGTGCTGCTGCACATCGACGGTTCCGATTCCGCCTCCCCGGAGACCGGGGACCCGGTGGTGGCAGGCAAGCGGACGGTGGGGCGCATCGGCACGGTCGTCGACCACCACGAGTACGGCCCGATCGCGCTGGCGCTGGTCAAACGCTCGTCGCAGGAAGGCGTCGAACTCACCGCCGGGGGCGTGGCCGTGGCCGTGGACCCGTCGACGGTGGACCGCGACGAGGCGGTGCGGCCGGGACGGGCGGCCGTCGACAAGCTGCGGGGGCGATGAGATTTCGTCGGGCGATCTAAACCCAGGTCAGAGCCCCGAACCCCTCCCGTCCCGCCGGCGTTGGCCATGACTTGCCGGGCGGGCGTCAACGTCGCGTCCCCGGATGGGCTATGGTGTCACTCAGGAATTGACGCATTAGATGATGGAGGGGCGGCCGAATCCCCGTGCCGCGCCCCGAACCTAAACATAGGGGGTCAGGCCATGGGTCGCGGCCGTGCCAAGGCAAAGCAGGCGAAGGTTGCTCGTCAGCTGAAGTACGACACTCCGGATATGGATCTGGAGCGGCTCCAGCGGGAGCTCGTGAGCAAGTCGGATGACGACGGAGCTTACGATGACTACTCCGACTGGGAAGACTGGAACAGCGGCGACAGCCGCTGACTTTCGGGACGTTCCATCGCAAAAGGGGGCGGGCCCGGCCGATTTGGCCGGGCCCGCCCCCTTTTGGGGCGTTCGCGGTGGTTTAGAAGCGCGGGTGGTCGCCGCGCAGCGTGGCGTGCTCCTCGTCGCCCTCGGCCGCGCGGACGACGCCGAGCTCCCACGCGCCGATGTGGCGGGCGGTGAGCATGGCCAGGGCGCGGTCGCGGTCCTCCGGCGCGACGACGGCGACCATGCCGACGCCCATGTTGAAGGTCTTCTCCATTTCCTCGCGGGACACGCGGCCCAGCTCGGCGATGGTGCGGAAGATCGGGCCCGGGGTCCAGGTGGCGCGGTCCATGTCCGCGACGAGGCCCTCCGGCATGATGCGGGCCATGTTGCCCGCCAGGCCGCCGCCGGTGACGTGGCAGAAGGTGCGGACCTCGGACTCGGCCATCAGCGCCAGGCAGTCCTTGGCGTAGATGCGGGTCGGCTCCAGCAGCTCCTCGCCGAGGGTGCGGCCGAAGTCCTCCATGTGCTCGTCGAGCGGCAGGGCCGCGTGCTCGAGCAGGACGTGGCGGGCCAGCGAGTAGCCGTTGGAGTGCAGGCCGGAGGAGGCCATGGCGATGATGACGTCGCCTTCGCGGACGCGGTCGGGGCCGAGGAGCTTGTCCTCCTCGACGACGCCGACGCCGGTGGCGGAGACGTCGTACTCGTCGGGCTCCATGACGCCCGGGTGCTCGGCGGTCTCGCCGCCCAGCAGGGCGCAACCGGCGTCGATGCAGCCCTCGGCGATGCCGGAGACGATCTGCGCGACGTGCTCGGGCACGACCTTGCCGATGGCGATGTAGTCCTGCAGGAACAGCGGCTCGGCGCCGCAGACGACCAGGTCGTCGACGACCATGGCCACCAGGTCGCGGCCGATGGTGTCGTGCTTGCCCATCGCCTGCGCGACGGCCAGCTTGGTGCCGACGCCGTCGGAGGCGGCCGCCAGCAGCGGCTTCTTGTAGTCGCCGAGCGCGAAGAGTCCGGCGAACCCGCCGAGCCCGCCGCGCACCTCGGGCCGCGTCGCCTTCTTGGCGATCGGGGCGAACAGCTCGACGGCGCGATCGCCCGCCTCGATGTCCACGCCCGCTGCGGCGTAGGACGCGCCGGTGTTCTGGTTGTCGGTCATGTCCGCTTCTCGTCTCCCGCTAGAAATGTCGGTCGGTGTTGATTGGGTGGTGCTTGGGTGTTCGTGGTGAAGGACCCGGATGCGCCGTCCAGCGTATCCGGCCCGCTTCAGGCCTGGGCGGCCTGCATGCGCGCCACGGCTTCCGCGTTGGCGTCCCCGGCGGGCAGCCCCAGCGGATACGCGCCGTCGAAGCACGCCCGGCACAGGTCCGCCGGCGCCTGCTCGGACGCCTCGGTCATGCCCTCGACGGACACGAAGCCGAGCGTGTCGGCGCCGATGGCCGTGGCGATGCCCTCGACGATGTCGCCCTCGGGCAGACCGTTGGCGATCAGCTCGCCCGGCGAGGCGAAGTCGATGCCGTAGAAGCACGGCCACTTCACCGGCGGCGACGCGATGCGCACGTGCACTTCCGCGGCCCCGGCCTCGCGCAGCATGCGGATCAGCGCGCGCTGCGTGTTGCCGCGGACGATGGAGTCGTCGACGATGACCAGCCGCTTGCCGGCGATGACCTCCTTCAGCGGGTTGAGCTTCAGGCGGATGCCCAGCTGGCGGATGGTCTGCGACGGCTGGATGAACGTGCGGCCGACGTAGGCGTTCTTGGTCAGGCCCTGCCCGAAGGGGATGCCGGATTCCTGGGCGTAACCCACCGCGGCGGGGGTGCCGGAGTCCGGCACCGGGATGACCAGGTCGCCCTCGGCCGGGAACTCGCGCGCCAGCTGGCGGCCGAGCTCCAGGCGCACCGCGTTGACGGAACGCCCGCGGATGACGGAGTCCGGGCGCGCCAGGTACACGTACTCGAAGATGCAGCCCTTGTGCGAGGTGTCCGCGAAACGGCTGGAGCGCACGCCGGAGGCGTCGATGGCCACCAGCTCGCCCGGCTGGATCTCGCGGACGAAGGAGGCGCCGACGATGTCCAGCGCGCAGGTCTCGGAGGCGACGACCCAGCCGTTGGCCAACCGCCCCAGAACCAAGGGGCGCACGCCGTGGCGATCACGGGCGGCGTACAGGGTCTCGCCGTCGGTGAAGGTCAGGCAGAACGCGCCTTCGAGGCGCGGCAGCAGGCGCAGGGCCGCGTCCTCGACCTTGGTGCCGGTCGGGGCGTGCTGCCCCTCGCCGGCGGCATCGCGCTCGGCGGCGATGAGGCCGGTCTCGTGCGCCAGCAGCGCGCACATGATGTCGGAGTCGCTGGGCAGGTGATCGGAGAGGTCGACGAGGCCGTGTCCCGCGGCTTCCTCCGCCAGCGCGACGTGGTTGATCAGATTGCCGTTGTGCCCCAGGGCGATGTCCGTGCCGTCCGGCGCCATGCGGAACATGGGCTGGGCGTTCTCCCACGACGGCGCGCCGGCCGTGGTGTATCGGGTGTGCCCCACCGCGATGTGCCCCTTGAGGGCGTCGAGCGACTGTTCGTCGAAGACCTGCGACACCAGGCCCAGGTCCTTGAAGACCAGGATCTGGTCGCCGTCGCCCACCGCGATGCCCGCGGCTTCCTGGCCGCGGTGCTGCAGGGCGAACAGCCCGTAATAGGTGAGCTTGGAGACGTCTTCGCCGGGCGCCCAGACTCCGAACACGCCGCACTCTTCGCGGGGCGACTGCTCCCCGAGATCGTCGAGCGGGGACGCGGGTGACTGGGATGACGCCGGGACGGGGGAACCGTAGTTCAGGGTATCGGCCACGCCGACAAGGATAGTCGCGCCGCCGGTCCGCAGACCAAACCGGTCGGCGGGCCTCACCCCAGCCGGACCACCGGCAGGTGCTTGGCCAGCTCCCCCGCCCGCGTCCCCGACACCTCCATGACGCCGCCGCCCGCCTGCCGCGCCTCCTCGAACCCGAGCAGCCCCAACGCGAGGCGCAACCACGTTTCCGGATCGGTTTCGACGACGTTGGGCGGCGTGCCGCGGGTGTGCCGGGGCCCGTCGACGCATTGGACCGCCACGAACGGGGGCACGCGCAGTTCGACGCTGTGCCCGGGGGCCTCCTGCGCCAGCATCCGGGCGGACAGGCGCACGGCCCTGGCCACTGCGGCGCGGCCGGGCCGGACGGGCGCCGGGCCGTCGTCAAGCAACCAGTCCGCGACGGCGGCGAGTGCCTCGCGAACTTCGACTGGGTCGACCTTCTTGGACATGACCGCATTATGGTTGACGCCATGCCTTCGCCTTCGGTGACCCTCCGATTCCTCGCCGCGCCCACTGACGTGCTCATGGCCGGCTCCAACAGCGTTCACGGCGGCCGCGTGCTGCAGTGGATCGACAAGGCGGCCTACGCCTGCGCGACCGGGTGGTCGGGCCAGTACTGCGTGACCGCGTACTTCGGCCACATCCACTTCGACCGGCCGATCCCGTCGGGGCACATGGTGGAGGTGCGGTCGAAGATCGCGTACACGGGCCGGACGTCGATGCACATCGTCAACGAGGTGCTGTCCCGCGACCCGCGCGACGGCGAGTTCACGCGTGCGGCGGATTGCCTGGTCATTTTCGTGGCCATGGACGAGAACCGGAAGCCGACGCCGGTGCCCGTGTGGGAGCCGACGACGGACGAGGAGAAGCGGATCATGGAGGCCGCCCTGTCGCGCGTGGATTTGCGCCGAGACATCGAGGCGTCGATGCGGGCGCAGGTGTACACGGCGGAGTCGTCGGCCCCGGAGCTGACCACGCGTTTCCTGGCCAAGCCGTCGGACGTCAACTGGGGCGGCAACGTCCACGGCGGCACGGCGATGGAGTGGATCGACGAGGCCGCGTCGGCGTGCACCATGAACTGGGCCGGCCGCCAGACGATCGCGGTGTACGCGGGCGGCGTGCGGTTCTACAAGCCCATCCACATCGGCGATCTGGTGGAGGTCCGCGCCCGCATCCTGCGCACGGGCACCACGTCGATGCACATGAGCGTCCACGTCCATTCGGGCCATCCGCGCAAGGGCCGCGGCGGGCTGGAGCTGGCGCTGCATTCGTCGATGACGTACGTGGCCATCGACGACGATTTCAAGCCGCAGCCGGTCCCCCATTTCCAGCCGACGACCGACGAGGACAAACGCCTCGCCGCGCACGATCTGTCGCTGAAGGAGCTGCGCGACTCGCACAAGCCGCTGCCGTTGGTCGGCCCGCTGGGTCGCGTGTAGCTTGCCGGTTTCTCGCTTGACGACGGCCCGCGTCGCCGTGTTCGCCGTCGCCGTCGCGGCGGCGGTGGCCTATTCCTCGTGGGTGCTGGAGTGGTTCCTGCCGGGCGGGGTGGATCCGCTGCGCTCGTACGCGTCGGAGCTCGCGGCGCTGACGGAGGCCGAGAAGTCGGCGGTGCTGGTGCATTCGCTCTGCTCGTCGACGGCGGCCGTGGGCATGGCGCTGGTCGGCGCGGGGCTGTGGCTGATTGCGCGGGGCCGCGCCGGCCGCATGCTGGCCGGAGTGTTCCTGGCGTTGCTGGCCATGGTGGCCGTGACGTCCGGGCTCCACGAGGTCGGCGGCCCGAACCTGTGGCTCGGCCTGTGGCAGCGCCTCTCACTGTCCGTCGCCGCGGTGGTCATCGTGACGGTCGCCGTCGCGGTGACGTCCGCGGGTTCTACAGCTCGTCGAGAAGCTTCTTGACGCGCTGATCGATCTCGTCGCGGATGAGGTTCATGCGCTCCTCCCCCTCGATGCCGCGGAGGCTGGGCTCGTCGACCTCCCAGCGCTCGACGTCGGTCTTCATGCCGTCGTATGCGGGGATCTCGGCGCCGCCGACGACGATGACGCGGTCGGCGCCGCGCATGACGGCGTCGTCGATGGCCTTGGGCGTGCCGCCGGTCATGTCGGCGCCGATCTCGGACAGCGAGGCGGCGGAGCCGGCGTTGATCTTCGAACCCGGCTTGACGCCGGCGGAGAGGACCTCGACGTCGCGGCCGGCTTCGTCGGCGCGCAGGCGCATGATGGCTTCGGCCATCTGGGACTTGCCGCCGTTGGAGTTGCAGAGGAAGTAGACGGTGGGCGTGTCGGACATGGCCGCTCCATTCGGGGTGGGGTCGCTGATACTCGGGCCCGCCGCGCGGGCGCCCGCGCGCCCCAGATTACGCGGGGGTTAGATGGCCGTCGAACTGCTTTTCCGGGGCTACGGTGGGGCCATGACATCCGATCAATGCTGCTCCGGCACCGGCCTGCCCGGCGCCGGAGAGTCCGGGGCAGAGGACCTCGCCGCCGGGTTCCGACTCCTCGGCGACCCCACCCGCCTGAAGCTGTTGGGCATCCTCGCCGGGCGCGAGTGCGATGACGTCTGCGCCTGCGACCTTTCCGACGCCCTCGAGCTCACCCCGGCCACCATCAGCCACCACATGAAGAAGCTCGTCGACGCGGGCATGGTCGCCGTCGAGCGCCGCGGCCGCTGGGCCCACTACCGCCTCCTGCCCGCGGGTTTTGCACCGTTGCGAGCGGCGCTGGAGTTTTAAGGGCCTGGCCATCGGCTCAGGCTTGACGACGGCAGGCGCCGACATCGCCCGCCGCCAATCACCGTCGACATGGTTCGCCTTCTTGTTCCATCTCACCTCATGGAACATTGGACGGTGTTGACGTTTCAGATGGTGCGAAAAGAGTCCGAAATGTTGCCTCATGTTCGATGGAATTGAATCGAACTCATGTACCATAAATGGTGAAGCAAGGCCGGGGGAATGGCCTGGTTTCGGGGCAGATCGGCGTCAGCGATCACATGCAGGACCGCTCTTCATCAGCATCGCACCACCGGGGGAATCGACATGGCCATCGACCATGACGCATCCGAAGAAAACAACCAGCCCGACCACGACGGCAACCGAGACGAGAAGGCCCCGCCGCGCAAACGGTGGGCCACCGAGCGCGACGAACCGGTGACCACCATCGGCCGCCACCGCAACATCATGGACGTCCACTTGTCTTTGGCGGTCGCGCCCGCCGGCGACGATGACGTCGATTCGCACGTCAACTCCGTCGGCACCCGCATCGGCGTGAGCAAGGGCCGGGCGACGGTCTACTGCGACGTCGGCACGATGCTGCGCCGCATGCCCCGCATCCTGGAGTTCTGCCGCTCCGGTGCACTGCCGCATGAGCGGTTGTCGACCATCGCCAAATCCGTCGTCGCCGTCTCCGACGACAACCTTCCGGAAGTCGAGAAGAGGTTCCTCCGGTACCTGCGCCCCAGGAAGGATTTTCAGGCGTTGCCCGGGCCCCGGGTCTTCGCCCGGGAGCTCCGCCGCATCGTCGAATCCGTCGAACCCATCTCCACCCCACCCGACGACGATGAGCCCCAACCCGTCACCGGCGAGTCCTACGGCGTCGACAACGAGTACCCGGGTGATCACGGGTCGATGGAGGTCATCATGCGCAAGGACCGTTTGGCCGAATTCGACGCCACGGTCCGGGCGATCAAGGACGCCAAGGTCAAGGCCGGGCAAGATTGCTCATACACCGATGCGATGATCGCGATGTCCCGTGGCGACTTCGCGGGAGCCAAGGTCACCATGAACATCTACGTCGACGGTGACGCCGACGAAGACGACGTCCAAGTGTGGCTCGATGGCGCCGGCTGGTTGCCGAAGTACGTCAGCGAGGAATGGCTGGCACGTGCCGCAGTTGTCCGCCTCTCCGCCGACTCGCAGACGGGCGGTTACGCGCCGACGGAGGCGCAGAAGGCCCGTGTGCGCGGCCGGGACGGGCAGTGCCGGTTCCCGGGGTGCGATGTGCCCGCCCACCGGTGCCAGGTCGACCACGTGATCAACTTCAACCCCGATGCGGCGAAGAACCCGCTGATCCACGCCAACGACCGGCACCTCCTTCCGCTGGGCGTGTACCTGGATTGGCTGAGCGGTGGCCAACCGAAGGGGACACCCGGGATGCGCACCGCAGAGGGCGCGGGTGCGGGGTATATCGCCGACAATGACGCGAACAACCTCGGCGTGACGGCGACATGGAATCTGCAGTGCTTGTGCCAGCACCACCACAACCTCAAAACTTCCCGGCACTGGCATGCGCAGATGCACCCCGACGGCTCGGTGACCTGGTCGGACCACACCGGTGAGGCGAAGGCGACGACGGTGCCGCACGGGCCGATCGCCCACATCAAGCGTCAGACGTTCGCCCAACGGGCGACGCGGTTGGCCTCGACGATCCACGGCGACAATCTGCGCCGGATGAAGGCCGAAGCCGACGCCGCCAAGGCAATGGAGCAGGCGGACATCGATGCGGCACTGCGCAGGCATGCCCGCGAGACCGCGAAGTACGAGGAGGAACTCGCGGAGTTCACCGCCGGCCCGCTCAACTCCGCCGATCCCGCAGTCGCTGCGGAAGCCCGGGCACTGGCGGACGCAGCAGATGACGGTTGGCCGAGCGTCGAGGATCCGACCTGGGATCCGGACAAGGAGACCTCGGACATGAAACGACGCGATGGCCGAAACGCCGCCGATGACACCACCGACGACATCTGGGCAAGTGCGCCGATGAAAAGGAACCCCGACATGATCGACGACGAATGGACCGAATGGAACCGAAAGTGCGCCGCCGGCGAATGGGAGGGGGTGGGGCCGGAAACCGGCTCCGCACCGGAACCCCAACCGGGAACGGTCTCCGATTCGAGGTTTCATCCGCACTCGGACAGCCTCCCCCGCTCCGTGTGCCGCCCCCACCGGCGGCGTGCGACGATCGACGCAGACCCGGGGTCCGCACCGGAGCCGCCCCCGCCGCTCGGCCCCCACCCCGACATCCCCTTCTAGGCCCGAGGTTCGCGAGCCGAGCGCGATGAGACACTCCCCCGCAGCAGGTACACGACCAGACCAATGGCAACGAGAACCAGCACGCCCAACACCACCCACAGATCAGTTACCGCACCCGACACGCTGGTCAGCCACTCCTGCATCGCGAATTGTTGATCAACCGTCGTCGCACCACCGAGCCCCGCGGTACCGCCGGTGACGATGAACAGCACGCCCAACACCACCAGCACCACACCGGCGATGAGCGACAGCGAATTCGTGCGCACCGGGCCGATCTGCACGGGCTTCGGGCGCAACCATGACCGGGACCCGAGGTCGAACTTCTCCCACAGCAGAGCCATGAGCAGAAGGGGCGCCGCCATGCCCAATGCGTACACGGCCATCAACAAACCACCCTGCACGGGCGAGCCACCGGCCAACGCGACGGTCAGGATCGCTCCGAGCAACGGCCCCGAACAGAACCCCGCCAGCCCGTACACCGCGCCGAGGACCGCGACGTTGAGGATTCCGGTCCCCCGCGCCGCGCCACCGACTCCCCCTCCGCCGACTCCCCCGCCGAACCGGAAACCACCGCCGAACGCCGTGAAAACGCCCAACGCGATCACCACCAGCCCGGCGATCAATGTCACCGTCCCCCGATGAATGGTCAGCAACGACCCGATCGCGCCGATGCCCGCGCCCATCGGCACCAGCACCGCGATCATGCCCAGGTAAAACACGACCGTGCGCTGCACGAGCTTGCCCACGCCATCGAAGGCGTACGCGAAAAACGACGGCAACAGCAGCGCCGAGCACGGGCTGAGCAGCGACAGCAGTCCGCCCAAGAAAGCGCCCGCGACGCCGATGGATCCCACTCCCATGCGGCTACTCCGCCGGCTCGACCGGCGTCCGCAGGTGCTCCGGCAGCTGCGATTCGATGGCTTCGACGAACGTCTCCAGCGGCTGCGCGCCCACGATCGCGCCGGCGCCCACGATGAACGTCGGCGTCGAATTCACGCCGTACAGCGAACCCTCCTCGGCGTCCTTCGCGATCGCCTCGTCGAAGCGGTCCGACAGCATGTCCCCGCGGAACTTCTCCAGGTCCGGGATGCCGGCCTGCTCGGCGAAGGCCATCAGCGTCTGCTCGTTGAGGTCCGCATGCCCGCGCTCGGGGGCGGCGGCCATGACGACGCGGTGGAAATCGTGGAACTTGTCCTGCTCTGCGGCGGCCCGGCCGGCGCGTGCGGCGACCATCGACTCGTCGCCGAAGATCGGCATGTCGCGCCACTCGATGCGCAGCTTGCCGGTGTCGACGTAGTCCCGCACCAGCGCCGGCTCCATGTCGCGGGCGAACTTCGCGCAGAAGGGGCAGCGCCAGTCGGAATAATTGACCAGTACGACCGGCGCATTCACCTCCCCCATGGCCATGCGGTCGCCAGCGTCGCGGCGGGCGAGGAAGCTCAGGCCCTCATCACCCGAACCGGCGTCCGCATCCGGGGTGCCGCCCTGGCCGGATGCCGCATCACCGCCCGCATCGGTGGTCGCGGCGCTGTTCGCCGAGCCAGAGCCGGAGCCCGATCCCGATCCCGAGCCGCCCCACATCATGTATCCGCCGACGCCGATGATCAGCAGAACGACCACCACCAGCGCGATCACCGCCGGCACCATCCCGGGCGCGGCCTTGCTGCGGCGAGTGGTCGGGGTATCGCTCATGGGATCTCCGGTTTCGTGTCGGCTCGGATACTGCTCGGGTACTGCTCGGGTACTGCTTTGCGACGGCCATCTCCCCGCCGTCCGCTGCATCATTCGAATGCGCCCCACGGTATCCCACGGGCGCACGAAAGTGGGGCCACCCCCTTCACGGGAATGGCCCCACTGGTTCGGCGAACGGCCGGCGCTACTCCGCCTCGACCACCGAGTTCGCACCCACGGCGTGGGCGAACAGGTTCGGCAGGGTGTCGCGCCAGGCGGACTCCGCCTCGGCGAGCGGGATCTCGAAGGAGATCTCGCCACCGGAGACGCGGATGACCTTTTCGGCGTCGCCCGTCAGCACGCGGCCGATCTTCGCGAACGGCACGCCCACCTCGGCCGCGCGGGCCTCCAGCTCCGCGGCGTCGGCCTCTCGGACGGCCACGAGGGCGCGGGACGCCGACTCGGAGAACAGGGCCACGAACGGGTCGGCCGAGACGTCGTCAAGCGAAATCTCGATGCCGACGCCCGACTGGACCGCGGCCTCGACGACGGCCTGCGACAGGCCGCCCTCCGACAGGTCGCGCGCGGCGGTGGCGAAGTGCTCGCCGCGGGACTCGATGGTGCCGTGGAAGAACTGCGTCAGCTTGTCCTCGTCGGCCAGGTCGATGGCCGGCGGCATGCCGCCCAGCGCATCGTGGGCGACCTGCTGCCAGATCGAACCGCCCAGCTCGTCGGCGGTGTCGCCGAGGAGGTACAGGACCTCGTCGTCGGCGCCGTCCTGCGCGAGGCGGTTGCCGATGACCTTCTCCACGTCCTCCACGATGCCCAGCACCGCGATGACCGGGGTCGGCAGGATCGGCTCGTCGCCGGTCTGGTTGTAGAACGACACGTTGCCGCCGGTGACGGGCACGTCCAGCTCGGCGGCGCCGTCGGCCAGGCCGCGGACGGCCTCGGCGAACTGCCACATGGCGTCCGGGTTCTCCGGCGAGCCGAAGTTCAGGCAGTTCGACACCGCGTACGGCATCGCGCCGGTGACGGACACGTTGCGGTGCGCCTCGGCCAGCGCCAGTCGGACGCCCGTGCGCGGGTCGAGCTTGGTGTAGCGGCCCGACGCGTCGGTGGAGATGGCCACGCCGCGGCCGGTCTCCTCGTTGACGCGCAGCACGCCGGCGTCGGCGTGCTTCGCGGCGACGGTGTTGCCGCGCACGTAGCGGTCGTACTGCTCGGTGATGTGCGCGCGCGAGCACAACGCCGGCGAGGCGGCGAGGTCCAGCACGGTCTTGCGCAGCTCGTCCGACGACGACGGGCGGGCCAGCTCCGGGTCCGCCTGCAGCGCGTCCTGCCACTCCGGGCGGGCGTACGGGCGGTGGTAGGTCGGGCCCTCGTCGGCGATGGTCTTCGGCGGGGCGTCGACGACCGTCTTGCCGCCGTGGGTGATGACCAGGTTGGTGCCGTCGGTGACCACGCCGATGTCGGACGCGATGACGTCCCACTTGGCGCAGATGGCCATGAACTCGTCCATGTCCTCCGGCTTCACCACGGCGCACATGCGCTCCTGGGACTCCGACGACAGGATCTCCGCTGCGGTCATGTTCTCCGCACGCAGGTGCACGTTGTCCAGGTTGACCTCCATGCCGCCGTCGCCGGCGGCCGCCAGCTCCGACACGGCGCAGGACAGGCCCGCGCCGCCGAGGTCCTGGATGCCGACGACGACGCCGGCCTTGTACAGGTCGAGGCAGCACTCGATGAGCACCTTCTCGGCGAACGGGTCACCGACCTGGACGGCCGGCAGCTTGCGCTCCGCGCCCTCCTCGAAGGTGTCCGACGCCAGCACCGACACGCCGCCGATGCCGTCGAGGCCCGTGCGGGAGCCGAAGAGAACGACGCGGTTGCCGGTGCCCGACGCGAACGCCAGGTGCAGGTCCTCGACCGGCAGCACGCCGACGCACAGCGCATTGACCAGGGGGTTGCCGGCGTAGGACTCGTCGAAGACGGTCTCGCCGCCGATGTTCGGCAGGCCCAGGCAGTTGCCGTAGCCGCCGACGCCGGCGACGACGCCGGGCAGCACGCGCTGCGTGTCCGGGGCGTCGGCCGCGCCGAAGCGCAGCTGGTCCATCACGGCGACCGGGCGGGCGCCCATGGCCATGATGTCGCGGACGATGCCGCCGACGCCGGTGGCGGCGCCCTGATACGGCTCGACGTAGGACGGGTGGTTGTGGGACTCGACCTTGAAGGTGACGGCCCAGCCGTCGCCGATGTCGACGACGCCGGCGTTCTCGCCGATGCCGGCGAGCATCTTCTCCTTCATCGCGTCGGTCGTGGTCTCGCCGAAGTAGCGCAGGTGCACCTTCGACGACTTGTAGGAGCAGTGCTCGGACCACATGACGGAGTACATGGCCAGCTCGGCGTCGGTGGGGCGGCGGCCGAGGATCTCGCGGATGCGGGCGTACTCGTCCTCCTTCAGTCCCAGCTCGGCCCAGGGCTGATCCAGCTCGGGGGTGGCGGCGGCGTTGTCGACGGTGTCGTCGTGGACGTTGATGTGGGTGTTGTCGGTCATGTCGGTCCTCCCTTTACGCGCCGATGGTGGAGACGGCGGACAGGAACAGCTCGAGACCGTCGAGCGACGGGCCGGTCAGCGCCTCGACGGCGTGCTCCGGGTGCGGCATGAGGCCCACGACGCGGCCGTCGGCGCTGCACACGCCGGCGATGTCGTTGATGGAGCCGTTGGGGTTCTCCACGTAGCGGAACACGACGCGGCCCTCCCCCTCCAGCTCGCGGATGGTGTCCGGGGCGGCCTGGAAACGGCCCTCGCCGTGCTTCGACGGGATGAGGATCTCCTGGCCGGCGGTCAGCGACGACGTCCACGCGGTGTCGGCGTTCTCCACCTTCAGGTGCAGGTCGCGGCACACGAAGTGCAGGCCCTCGTTGCGGGTCAGGGCGCCGGGCAGCAGGCCGGCCTCGGTGAG
>DHCFJ07801__coassemble_1587_pt1 | contig 52791 bp, 44 predicted proteins | sample DHCFJ07801__metabat2_high_PE_026 | metagenome-assembled genome bin DHCFJ07801 | reverse complement strand
GTCGCCGACATCGCGGTGAAGGCGTTCGAGGGCCTCCTCGAATCCGGCGCCATCGCCGCCGGCAACACCGAGCGGGACGTCGCCGCCGAGCTGGAGCACCGCATGCGCATCGGGGGAGCCGACGGCATCGCGTTCGACACGATCGTCGCCTCGGGCCCGAACTCCGCGAAGCCGCACGCGGGCGCCGAGGATCGTGAACTGCGCGACGGTGATCTGCTCACCATCGACTTCGGCGCGGCCAAGGACGGCTACCACTCGGACATGACGCGCACGCTCATCGTCGGCGGGCCGGACGCCGCCGAGGACTTCGCCATGGAGATCTACTCGACGGTCCTGCGGGCACAGCTCGCCGGCGTCGCCTCGGCGCGCCCGGGCACCCCGCTGGCCGACGTCGACCGCGCCTGCCGCGAGATCATCGTCGCCGCCGGCCACGGCGAGTACTTCGTCCACTCCACCGGTCACGGCATCGGCCTCGACGTCCACGAGGCCCCCTACGCGTCGAGCCGGTCCACGGAGACGCTGGTCACCGGCATGACGCTGACCATCGAGCCCGGCATCTACGTCCCCGGCTACGGTGGCGTGCGCATCGAGGACACCGTCATCGTCACCGACGGCGAGCCCGAGATCATCACCCCGCTGCCGAAAACCGTCTGACCCGGCCTGCGGCGCGATCCCGTCCGGCGAGTCCCTTTCGCATTGGGCGGGGTCACGGGGGTATCGTGTACCGGTCAGACCCGTCGTCTACCCCAACAGGAGCTATTCGTGGCATCCACCTCCGACTTCAAGAACGGCCTCGTGCTGAAGATCGACAACAAGCTGCAGCAGATCGTCGAGTTCCAGCACGTCAAGCCGGGCAAGGGCCCCGCGTTCGTGCGCACGAAGCTGAAGGACGTCGTCTCCGGCAAGACCACCGACAAGACGTTCAACGCCGGCGTCAAGGTCGAGACCGCCACCGTGGACCGCCGCGACATGACCTTCCTGTACCGCGACGGCGAGGACTACGTCCTCATGGACGAGAAGACCTACGACCAGATCAACCTCGCCCCGCACCTGATGGGCGACGCCGCGCGCTTCCTGCTGGAGAACACCTCCGTCCAGGTGTCCTTCCACGAGGGCGAGCCGCTCTTCGCCGAGCTGCCCGTCTCCGTCGATCTCACCGTCTCGCAGACCGACCCGGGCCTGCAGGGCGACCGCTCCACCGGCGGCACCAAGCCGGCCACCCTGGAGACCGGCGCCGAGGTCCAGGTCCCGCTGTTCATCGAGACCGGCGACGTGCTCAAGATCGACACCCGCGACGGTTCCTACCTCTCGCGCGTGAACAACTGATCGCCTCCATGTCAGACAAGAACAAGGGCAAGGAAGCCAACTACAAGCGCCGCGGCTCCCGCTACCGCGCCCGCCGCCGCGCCGTGGACCTGCTGTTCGAGGCGGAGCAGCGCGGCGTCCAGCCGGAGAAGCTCGTCGACGAGCGACTGGTGCTGGCCCGCGACGAGCAGTCGGGCGTCGCCCCGATCGCCGAGTACACCGAGGAAATCGTCCGCGGCGTCGCCCTGGAAATCGAGGGCATCGATTCGACCATCGCGTCGTACCTGTCCCCGGAGTGGCCGCTGCGCCGCCTGCCGGCGGTCGACCGTGCGATCCTGCGCGTGGGCACCTGGGAGCTGTTCCACAACCCCGACGTGCCGGCGCGCGTGGCCGTCGTCGAGGGCGTGGAGCTGGCCAGCGAGTACTCGACAGACGTCGCGCCGCCGTACATCAACGCGGTGCTCGACGCCGAAGCCGACATCGCCGGCCAGGCCCGCATGGCCGCCGCCGCGGTCCGCGTGACCTCGGCGTCCCCGGAAGCCGCGCCGATCGTGCCGGGCACGCCGGCGATGCCGGAGCCGGGCGTCGAACTGGTCGAAGCCACGGACTCGAAGGCCACTGCAGATGCGGCGGACGACGACGAGGCCGGGCCGTCGTCAAGCGAAACGCACTAGCATTGCCCCATGGGCAACAAGAGAAAGCACCGCCACTTCACCCTCGATGACGCGCACGCGCTGAAAGTCGGGGAGGGGTGGCGGCTTTCGCATGTCGACGCCGACGCCACCCCGGGCCTGCCGAACAACGGCAAGGGCAAGGCCATCGCCGCCGAGCAGTTCGACGACCACGACGAGGAGATCGCCGACCTGCAGGAGCGGATGTACGCCGCGTCGCGCAGCGGGGACGGGGACGCGCCGAGGATCATCATCGTGCTGCAGGGCATGGACACCTCCGGCAAGGGCGGCGTGGTGCGCCACGTTCTCAAGGGCGTCGACCCGCAGGGCGTGGAAGTGTTTTCCTTCGGGCGGCCGACCGAGGAGGAAAACGAGCACGACTTCCTGTACCGGTCGCGGATCCGCATGCCCAAGCCCGGCCGCATCGCCGTGTGGGACCGGTCGCACTACGAGGCCGTGCTGGTGGAGAAGGTCAAGGAGCTGACCCCGCTCGACGAAATCGAGGGGCGCTTCGACCAGATCGTCGAGTTCGAAAACGAGCTTGCCGCGCAGGACGTCCACCTGATCAAGGTGATGCTGCACATCGACCCTGACGAGCAGTACGAGCGCCTGATGGAACGGTTGGAGCGCTCCGACAAGCACTGGAAATTCGACGTCGGCGACATCGCCGACCGCGCCCTGTGGGACGACTATCAGGCGGCGTACGACGAGGCCCTGCGCCGCACGTCTACCGAAACGAATCCCTGGTACTGCGTGCCCGCCAACCACAAGTGGTACTCGCGCCTGGTGGTCAAGGGCCTGCTGCTGGACACGCTGCGCGGGCTGGAGCTCGAGTGGCCGACCGCCGAGTTCGACGTCGCGGACGCGAAGAAGAAGCTCGAGGCGACGAAATAGCCGCGGCCATCCTGTGGCCCATCGCGGTCATGATTCCCCTGATGGCGTTCTCGTTCGGTGCGCCGTGAATCAGGGGTCGGGGGTTGCGGGGTTTGGCCCGGGGCGGCTGGTAGGATCGCAGCCGTAACCGTGGGCAATCACGGGACATCCTTTAACGGACCGCACGGAGAGGCGGGGAAGGAGGTCACGATGAGCGACAACGCAATCCCGAACCCGGGCGAGGGCACTTCCGCGGACATCACGGAACTGCTCAACGCCGACGAGGTCGGACGAACCGTCGCGCGCATCGCGCACCAGATCATCGAAAAGACCGCGTTGGACGGATCGGACGCGCCGAGGGTGGTGCTGCTGGGCATCCCGTCGGGCGGCGTGCCCCTGGCCGAACGGCTGGCCGAGCGCATCGAGGAGTACTCCGGGGTGAAGCCGGAGACCGGCTCCCTGGACATCACGCTGTTCCGCGACGATCTGCGCAATCGCCCGCACCGGGCGCTGCAGCCGACGCGGATCCCGGACGCCGGAATCGACAACACCATCGTGGTGCTCGTCGATGACGTGCTGTTCTCGGGCCGCACCATCCGGGCCGCGCTCGACGCGCTCAACGACATCGGGCGCCCGGACATCATCCAGCTGGCCGTGCTGGTCGACCGCGGCCACCGGCAGCTGCCCATCCGCGCCGACTACGTGGGCAAGAACCTGCCCACCGCGCGCCACGAGGACGTCCGCGTCCTGGTCGAGGACATCGATGGCCGCGACGCGGTCATCCTGAGCCGGGCGCAGGCGTCGTGAAGCACCTCCTGAGCATCGCCGATCTGTCGAAGGACGAGATCGTCGGCCTCATGGACGAGGCGGATCGCTTCAGGGAGGCCCTCGCGGGCCGCGAAATCAAGAAGCTGCCGACGCTGCGCGGCCGCACCATCTTCACGTGCTTCTACGAGAACTCCACCCGCACCCGCGCGTCCTTCGAGACCGCGGGCAAGTGGATGAGCGCCGACGTGATCAACATTTCGGCGTCGTCGTCGTCGGTGAAGAAGGGCGAGAGCCTGAAGGACACCGCGCTGACGCTCGACGCCATCGGAGCCGACGCGATCGTGGTGCGTCACCCGGCGTCCGGTGCCGCGAAGCTCATCGCCGAGTGGACGGGCCAGCACGGCAACGCGCCGGCGATCATCAACGCCGGCGACGGCAAGCACCAGCACCCGACGCAGGCGCTGCTCGACGCGGTGACCCTGCGCCAGCGCCTGGGCGGCATCGAGGGCCGGAAGGTCGTCATCGTCGGCGACATCCTGCACTCCCGCGTCGCCCGCTCGAACGCTGACCTGCTGGCGGCGCTGGGCGCCGAGGTCGTCTTCGTCGCGCCGCCGACCCTCCTGCCCTACGGCGTGGAGAACTGGCCGGTGCGCGTGGCCCACCGCATGGAGCCCGAGCTGCCCGACGCCGACGCGGTGATGATGCTCCGCGTCCAGGCCGAGCGCATGGACGGCGGGTTCTTCCCGTCGCACCGCGAGTACGCGACCCGTTACGGGTTGTCGCGCGACCGGGAGAAGCTGCTTCGCGACGACTGCGTGGTGCTGCACCCCGGCCCCATGCTGCGAGGCATGGAAATCAACGACCACGTCGCGGATCTGCCGCGCACTGCGGTGCTGCAGCAGGTGTCCAACGGCGTGCACGTCCGCATGGCGGTGCTGTTCACGCTGCTGACGGCCGAAACCTCGTTCGTCCCGGAAGGAGCGGCACTGTGACCGGCAACCATCACGATGATTCCGCGTTCCCGCCCGTCGGCCCCCTGGCCGGCGCCGCGCCCGGCGAGCTCCTGCTGACCGGCGTGCGCCCCTACGGCGAAGGCGAGGACGTCAACGTCCTCATCCGCGACGGCGTCATCGCGGCCATCGGCGCCGACGTCGAGGCGTCGGACGACGACGCCCGTGTCCTCGACTTCGATTCGCTGGTCCTGCTGCCCGGGCTCGTGGACATCCACGTCCACCTGCGCGAGCCCGGCCGCGAGGACACGGAGACCCTGGCGACCGGTTCGGCCGCCGCCGCGCGCGGCGGTTTCACCGCCGTGTTCACCATGGCCAACACCGCGCCCGTCACCGACGATCCGGCCATCGCCGAGTCCGTGTGGCTCAAGGCGCAGGCCATCGGCCTGTGCGACGTGCACCCGGTCGGCTCCATCACCAAGGGGCTCAAGGGCGAGGGCCTGACGGAGTTCGGCATGATGGCCGACTCGCAGGCCAAGGTCCGCGTGTTCTCCGACGACGGCAAGTGCGTCGACGACCCGCAGATCATGCGCCGCGCCATCGAGTACGCGCGCGGCGAAGACGTCCTGCTGGCCCAGCACTGCGAGGACCCGCGCCTGACCAAGGGCGCGGTTGCCCACGAGGGCCCGACCGCCGCCCGGCTCGGCCTCGGCGGCTGGCCGCGCGTGGCCGAGGAGTCGATCGTCGCCCGCGACGCCATCATGGCCCGCGATTACGGCGGCCGCATGCACATTTGCCATGCGTCGACCGAAGGCACCGTCGAGCTGGTCAAGTGGGCCAAGGCGCAGGACATTCCCCTGACTGCGGAGGTCACCCCGCACCACCTGGTGCTCACCGACGCGCGCCTGGAGACCTTCGACGGCGTCAACCGCGTCAACCCGCCGCTGCGCGAGGACCGCGACGCCAAGGCGCTGCGCGAGGCGCTCATCGACGGCGTCATCGACTGCGTGGCCACCGACCACGCGCCGCACGGTTCGGAAGAGAAGTGCTGCGAGTTCGAGCACGCCAAGCCCGGCATGCTCGGCCTGGAGACCTCGTTGCCGATCATCGCCGAGCAGTTCGTCCTCGACGGCCCGTGCGACTGGCGCTGGCTGGCGAAGGTCATGAGCGAAAAGCCGGCGGAGATCGTCCGCCTGCCCGGCCACGGGCGACCCATCGCCGTCGGCGAGCCCGCGAACCTCACGGTCGTGGACCCCGGCCGGCCCTGGACCGTTCGCGGCGCCGACCTGGCGTCGAAGGCCGAGAACACCCCCTACGAAGACATGGAGATGGCCGTCTCCGTCGCCGCCACGGTGCTGCGCGGACGCGTCACGGCCCACGACGGAAAGGCCACTGCCTGATGGGCAAGCACCACAAGGACACCCTCCATGCGGAAGAAAACGAGAAAGGCAGCCACGTGAGCAACGCCCCCGCGGACAACAACACCCCCGCGGTCCTGGTACTCGCCGACGGCAAGGTCTTCCGGGGCCGAGGCTTCGGCGCCACCGGAACCACCCTCGGCGAAGCGGTTTTCACCACCGCCATGACCGGTTACCAGGAAACCCTGACCGACCCGTCCTACCACCGCCAGATCATCGTGGCCACGCCGCCGCAGATCGGAAACACCGGCTGGAACGACGAGGACTCCGAGTCCCACGACGGCCGCATCTGGGCCGCCGGCTACGTCATCCGCGACCTGTCGCGTGCGCCGTCGAACTGGCGCAGCGAGCGCACCCTGGTCGACGAAATGGTCGCGCAGGGCCTGATCGGCATCCGACAAGTCGACACCCGCGCCATCGTGCGCCACATCCGCGACCACGGCTCCATCGCCGCGGGCATCTTCTCCGGCGACGACGCCGCCAAGCCCGTCGACGAGCTCGTCGAGATCGTCCGCGCCCAGCCCTCCATGGCCGGCGCGGACCTGTCCACCGAGGTCACGGCGGGGGAGACCTACGTCATCGAGCCGGAGGGCGAGGAGAAGGCGACCGTCGTCGCGTACGACCTCGGCATCAAGGCCAACACCCCGCGCGAGCTGGCCAAGCGCGGGGCACGCGTCGTCGTCGTGCCGGCGAACACCCCGTACCCGGAGATCAAGAAGACCCACGCCCCGGACGGCGTGTTCATCTCCAACGGCCCGGGCGACCCGGCCACCGCCGACGCCATGGTCCAGGTGGCCAAAAACGCGATGGACGACGGCATGCCGCTGTTCGGCATCTGCTTCGGCAACCAGATCCTCGGCCGCGCCCTGGGCCTGTCCACCTACAAGATGCGCTTCGGCCACCGCGGCATCAACGTGCCCGTGAAGGACCACGTCACCGGCACCATCTACATCACGGCGCAGAACCACGGCTTCGCCCTCGAGGGCGAGCCGGGCAAGAACTGGGACACCCCGTGGGGCCCCGCCAAGGTGACGCATACCTGCCTGAACGACGACACCGTCGAAGGCGTGGCGCTGGAGTCGGGCATGGCCTTCTCCGTGCAGTACCACCCGGAGTCGGCGGCCGGCCCGCACGACGCCCACAACCTCTTCGACGACTTCATGGCGCTGATGGACCGCGCCGGCTCGACCAACCAGGAAGGCCAGAACTAGAACATGCCTCGCCGCAACGACATCAATCACGTCCTGGTCATCGGTTCCGGCCCGATCGTCATCGGGCAGGCCTGCGAGTTCGACTACTCGGGCACCCAGGCGTGCCGCGTCCTCCGCGAGGAGGGCCTGCGCGTCACCCTGATCAACTCCAACCCGGCGACGATCATGACGGACCCCGAGTTCGCCGACGCCACCTACATCGAGCCGATCCAGACCTCCTACATCGAGAAGGTCTTCGCCAAGGAGGCCGCCGAAGGCCACCCGATCGACGCCGTGCTGGCGACGCTCGGCGGCCAGACCGCGCTCAACGCGGCCATCGCGCTGGACCGCGAGGGCATCCTGGAGAAGTACGGCGCCGAGCTGATCGGCGCGGACATCCCCGCCATCCAGCGCGGCGAAGACCGCCAGAAGTTCAAGGACATCGTCGCCAAGATCGGCGGCGAATCCGCCCGCTCCGCCGTGTGCCACAACATGGACGAGGTTCATGCGACGGTCAAGGAGCTGGGTTTGCCCGTCGTCGTCCGCCCGTCGTTCACCATGGGTGGCCTGGGCTCCGGTCTGGCGTACAACGAGGAAGACCTCGAGCGCATCGCCGGCGGTGGTCTCGCCGCCTCGCCCGAGGCGAACGTCCTGATCGAGGAGTCCATCCTCGGCTGGAAGGAGTTCGAGCTGGAGCTGATGCGCGACGGCGACGACAACGTCGTGGTCATCTGCTCCATCGAGAACGTCGACGCCCTCGGCGTCCACACCGGCGACTCGGTCACCGTGGCCCCCGGCCTGACGCTGACCGACCGCGAGTACCAGATCATGCGCGACCAGGGCATCGCCATCCTGCGCGAGGTCGGCGTCGCCACCGGCGGCTGCAACATCCAGTTCGCCATCAACCCGCGCGACGGCCGCCTGATCACCATCGAGATGAACCCGCGCGTGTCGCGTTCGTCGGCGCTGGCGTCGAAGGCCACGGGCTTCCCGATCGCGAAGATCGCCGCGAAGCTGGCCATCGGCTACACGCTCGACGAGATCACCAACGACATCACGGGCGTGACCCCGGCCGCGTTCGAGCCGGTGCAGGACTACGTCATCGTCAAGGCCCCGCGCTTCGCCTTCGAGAAGTTCCCGGGCGCCGACGACACCCTGACCACGACCATGAAGTCCGTGGGCGAGGCCATGGCCATCGGCCGCAACTACATCGGCGCGCTGGGCAAGGTCATGCGTTCGCTGGAGTCGAAGCCGGCCGGTTTCTGGACGCAGTCCGACGAGTACATCGCCGGCGACCGCGCCACCGACGTCGACGCGGTGCTGGAGGACCTGAAGCGCCCGACCGAGGGCCGCATCTACGACGTGGAGCTGGCCCAGCGCCTCGGCGCCACCGTCGATCAGATCCACGAGGCCTCCGGCCTGGACCCGTGGTTCATCACCGAGATGGAGAACCTGCAGGACATCCGCACCGCGCTTCTCGACGCCCCCGTGGTCGACGAGGATCTGCTGCGCGAGGCCAAGTACTGGGGCCTGTCCGATGCCCAGATCGCCGCGCTGCGCCCGGAGCTCGCCGGTGAAGAGGGCGTGCGTTCGCTGCGCTGGCGCCTCGGCGTCCACCCGGTGTTCAAGACCGTGGACACCTGCGCCGCGGAGTTCGAGGCGAAGACCCCGTACCACTACTCGGCTTACGAGCTCGATCCGGCCGCCGAGTCCGAGGTCGCGCCGCAGACCGAGAAGGACAAGGTCATCATCCTGGGCTCCGGCCCGAACCGCATCGGCCAGGGCATCGAGTTCGACTACTCCTGCGTCCACGCCGCGCTGGAGCTCTCCCGCGTCGGCTACGAGACCGTGATGGTCAACTGCAACCCGGAGACCGTCTCCACGGACTACGACACCGCCGACCGCCTCTACTTCGAGCCGCTGACGTTCGAGGACGTCATGGAGGTCTACCACGCGGAGTCGCAGTCGGGCACCGTCGCGGGCGTGATCGTGCAGCTGGGCGGCCAGACGCCGCTGGGCCTGGCCGAGCGCCTCGAGGCCGCGGGCGTGCCCATCGTCGGCACCACCCCGGACGCCATCGACCTGGCCGAGGACCGCGGCGAGTTCGGCAAGGTCCTGGCCGCCGCCGGTCTGCCCGCGCCGAAGTTCGGCACCGCGACCTCCTTCGAGGAGGCCCGCGACGTCGCCGACTCCATCGGCTACCCGGTCCTGGTCCGCCCGTCCTACGTCCTGGGCGGCCGCGGCATGGAGATCGTGTACGACGAGGCGACCCTCGAGGACTACATCAACCGCGCCACGGAGCTGTCCAGCGAGCACCCGGTGCTGGTCGACCGATTCCTGGACAACGCCATCGAGATCGACGTCGACGCGCTGTGCGACGGCGACGAGGTCTACCTGGGCGGCGTCATGGAGCACATCGAGGAGGCCGGCATCCACTCCGGTGACTCGGCGTGCGCCCTGCCGCCGATGTCGCTGGGCCAGGGCATCATCGACTTGGTCCGCGAGTCCACGGCCAAGCTGGCGCACGGCATCGGCGTCAAGGGCCTGATGAACGTCCAGTACGCCCTGCGCGACGACACGCTGTACGTCATCGAGGCCAACCCGCGCGCCTCGCGCACCGTCCCGTTCGTGTCCAAGGCGACGTCGGTGCCCCTGGCGAAGGCCGCGTCGCGGATCATGATGGGCGCCACCATCGCCGAGCTGCGCGACGAGGGCATGCTGCCCCGCGACATCGACGGCGGTTCGCTGCCGGCCGACGCGCCGATCGCGGTCAAGGAGGCCGTGCTGCCGTTCAACCGCTTCCGCAGCCCGGACGGCCGCGAGCTCGACAGCCTGCTCAGCCCCGAGATGAAGTCGACGGGCGAGGTCATGGGCCTGGCCGGCGACTTCGGCGCCGCCTACGCCAAGTCCCAGGCCGGCGCCTACGGCGAGCTGCCGACCTCCGGCACGGTGTTCGTGTCGCTGGCCAACCGCGACAAGCGCACCCTGGTGTTCCCGATCCAGCGCCTGGCCGGCCTCGGCTTCCGCATTCTGGCCACCCACGGCACGGCGGGAATGCTGCGCCGCAACGGCATCGACTGCGAGGTCGTCAACAAGCTCACCGACGAGGGCCCGGAGGTCGACGGCGCGAAGACCATCGTCGACGTCATCCGCGGCGGCGAGGTAGATCTGATCATCAACACCCCGGTCGGTTCCGCCGAGGTCCGCTCGGACGGCTACGAGATCCGCGCCGCGGCCGTGGCCATGAACGTCCCGTGCGTCACCACCGTCCAGGGCGCCGTCGCGGCGGTCCAGGGCATCTCCGCGGTGCGCAACAACGAGATGGAGGTGCAGGCCCTCCAGGACCTGCACGTCCTCGGGCAGTAGGTGCGGCGTGGCTGAATCGCCGTCGAGCGGCGGGCGCGCGGGCTTCGGTTCGCGCCTCGTCGCGGCCACGGAGGCCCGGGGCCGGCTGTGCGCGGGCATCGATCCCCACCCGTCGCTGTTGCGTGATTGGGGCCTGGGCGTCGACGTCGCGGGCGTCGAAACGTTCACCCGGATCTGCGTCGAGGCCTTCGCGGGCACCGTCGCGCTGGTCAAGCCGCAGGTGGCGTTCTACGAGGCCTTCGGGTCGAAGGGTTTCGCCATTCTCGAACGGGCGCTGTCGGATCTGTCCGACGGTGGCGCGCTGACGTTGGCCGACGCCAAGCGCGGCGACATCGGTTCGACCATGGCGGCCTACGCCGACGCCTGGCTTTCCGACGGCTCGCCGTTGGCCGTGGACGCCGTGACCGTGTCTCCCTACCTGGGCTTCGGTTCGCTGGAACCGGCGCTGTCCCTGGCGGAGGAAACGGGGCGCGGGGTGTTCGTGCTGGCCGCGACCTCCAACCCGGAGGGGCGTTCGGTTCAGGGCGCCATGCTGGACCGCGACGGCCGCGCCGTGGAGTTGGCCCAGGACATCGTCGACCGTGCGGCGCAGCGCAATGCCCCGCACGTGGCCGCCGGTGAACCGTCCGGGCCGGTGGGCGTCGTCGTCGGTGCCACGCTGGAGCGGGCGCCGCGTCTGGACGATTTGGCGGGGCCGATCCTCATGCCGGGCGTCGGCGCCCAGGGCGCGGGGCCGGCGGACGTGGATCGCCTGGCCGGCGACTGCAGGAGGCTGGCGCTGCCCAACATCTCCCGCGGGATCCTGCGCCATGGGCCCGACGCCGATGCGCTGGCCGCCGCCGTGGCGCGCGCCGCGGGGGAGTACCCCGCATAGCGCCGTCGCCCACGGACGCGCGCAACCGCCGTTCCAACCCGGCCACCTGCTGTTAAAGGTGGTGCGGATTGGGGCGGCGGTTCCTGCATCCGGGCATTCCGGTGCTATGCTTGCCGGAGTTGATCGACGCATCGCCCAGGTGGGCGACCGTGATGTCCTCCCGAAATGGCGGACACGCGCGGTGCATTGACACGGAAACGTGTTGGTGAGGTACGGTCACCCCCGGTCCGATCGACCGGACCATCCCACAATGTCTATCTTTTAACGGAGGAACCCGTGGCCCTTCCGCAGTTGACCCCTGAGCAGCGTGCAGCCGCCCTTGAGAAGGCCGCTCAGGCCCGCAAGGTCCGCGCCGAGCTGAAGGACAAGCTCAAGCGCGGCGCTACCGATCTGCCCGAGGTCCTGAAGCAGGCCGACGAGGACGAGATCATCGGCAAGATGAAGGTCTCCGCTCTTCTCGAGGCCCTGCCGAAGGTCGGCAAGGTCAAGGCCCAGGAGATCATGACCGATCTGGAGATCGCCCAGACCCGCCGCCTGCGCGGCCTCGGCGACCGCCAGCGTCGCGCCCTGCTGGAGCGCTTCGGCTTCTCCGCCGAGTAATCGCCATGCCCGGGGACTCCGTTTCTCGACTGGTGGTCCTTTCCGGTCCCGCCGGCGTAGGCAAGTCGACCGTGGTCGGCAGGCTGCGCGCCGTGGTGCCGGACCTGTATTTCAGCGTTTCCATGACCACCCGGGCCCCGCGCCCGGGCGAGGTCGACGGCGAGGATTATTTCTTCGTCGACCGCGAGGAGTTCGACCGGCGCATCGCCGCCGGCGACATGCTCGAGTGGGCCGACATCCATGGCGGCCTGCAGCGTTCGGGCACTCCCCGCCAGCCGGTCGAGGAGGCGCTCGCCGCCGGACGCCCGGTCCTGGTCGAGGTCGACCTCGCGGGCGCCCGCTCGATTCGGGCGGCCTCGCCGGAGGCGCACCTGCTCTTCCTCGCCCCGCCGAGCTGGGACATTCTGGTGGAGCGGTTGACCGGCCGCGGCACCGAATCGGAAGAGCACATCAAGCGCAGGCTGGAAACGGCCCGCACCGAGATGGATGCGATGGACGAGTTCGACCAGAAGGTCGTCAACGAGGACATCGATCAGGCAGTCGCGGAGATCACCGCGGCGCTGCTCGGAAAATGACCCTCCGGCGGTCGGAGCCGGGATGGTTCGCCATCCCGTCGCCGCCGCCGGTTTTTCCGCGCCGGGGACCGGTTCCCATCGGTTCCCGCGGCGCGCACACTTTCACCTACAGCACAGGGAGATCGTCACAGTGACCCAGGACATCGCCGCCGCACCCGAAGCAGTCTTCGACCCGCCGGTCGGCATCACCAACCCGCCGATCGACGAGCTGCTGAAGACCGCCTCGTCCAAGTACGCGCTGGTCATCTTCGCCGCCAAGCGCGCGCGACAGATCAACGACTACTACCAGCAGATCGACGAGGGCATGCTCGAGTACGTGGGCCCCCTGGTCACGCCGGGCATCGCGGAGAAGCCGCTGTCCATCGCCCTGCGCGAGATCAACGCCGGCCTGCTCGAGCACACCGAGGGGTAGGCGAGGGGCCGGCATGGGGGATCAGCGCCTGAACGTCGTCGTCGGAGTGGCCGGGGGGATCGCCGCCTACAAGGCGTGCCATCTGGTGCGCGCCTTCACCGAGCGGGGCCATTCCGTCCGGGTCGTGCCGACGCCGTCGGCGCTCAACTTCGTCGGCGCCGCGACGTTCGAGGCGCTGTCCGGCAATCCGGTGTCGACGACCGTTTTCGACGCCGTCGATGAAGTGCGCCACGTCCGGGTCGGCCAGGAAGCCGACCTGGTCGTCATCGCACCGGCGACCGCCGATCTCCTGTCCCGTGCGGCGCATGGCCGCGCGGATGACCTCCTCACCGCGACGCTGCTCGTCGCCACCTGCCCGGTGGTCTTCGCCCCGGCGATGCACACCGAGATGTGGAACCACCCCGCGACGCGCGACAACGTGGCCACCTTGCGCCGCCATGGCGCCATCGTCCTGGACCCCGCGCACGGACGCCTCACCGGCGTCGACACGGGCCCCGGTCGTTTGCCGGAAGCCGAGCAGATCGCGAAGTTCGCACTTCTGGCCGTCGAAAAGCCCGATGCGTTCACCCGCGACCTCGAGGGCAAGCGCGTGGTCGTCACGGCCGGCGGCACCCGCGAGGCCATTGACCCGGTGCGATTCATCGGCAACCATTCCTCCGGGCGGCAGGGCTTCGCCCTCGCCGACGTCGCCGCCCAGCGCGGCGCGGACGTCACCCTGATCGCCGGTTCCGTCGACGCGCTGGACGTCCCGCCCGGCGTGACGGTGCGCTCCATCACCTCCGCGCGCGACCTGTCCGACGCGATGGCCGAGGAGGCCCCGGGCGCCGACGTGGTGATCATGGCCGCGGCCGTGGCGGACTTCCGCCCGTCGTCGCAGGCCGATTCGAAGCTGAAGAAGGGTGCCGCCGACGACGCGCTGTCGCGCATCGATCTGGTGGAGAACCCCGACATCCTCGCCGAAACCGTCCGGCGCCGCGCCGACGGCGAGCTCGGCGAGGACATGGTCATCGTCGGCTTCGCCGCGGAAACCGGCGACGAGTCGGCGACCCCGTTGGAGCACGCCACCGCGAAGCTCGCCCGCAAGGGCTGCGACCTGTTGATGTGCAACGACGTCTCCGGCGGCGCCACCTTCGGCGCGGAGGACAACGTCGGCTGGATCCTGGACGCCGACGGCGCCGTCGACGATGTGCCGCACGGGTCGAAGCACGCCGTCGCCGCGCAGATCCTCGACGCGGTGTCGCGGAGGGTCGCCGCCCGAGGCTGACGACGGGCCGTCGTCAAGCCCGTCAGGCAAAGGCCGACACCCGCCCCCGTATCCGGGACCCGTGCGACGCGGACTGAACCGCTTGGTCTATGATTCCTCGGGTACCCAGCAAACGAACCCCGGCGCGGCGCAATCGTCCGCGCGGTTAGGAAGGCTTTCCGTGGCTCACGACCTGCGCCTGTTCTCCAGCGAATCCGTCACCGAGGGACACCCGGACAAGATCTGCGATTCGATTTCCGATGCGATCCTCGACGCCATGCTCGAGGTCGACCCGGACAGCCGCGTGGCCGTGGAGACCGTGGTCACCACCGGCCTGGTGCACGTCGTCGGCGAAGTGTCCACCCGCGGTTACGTCGAGATCCCGCGCATCGTGCGCCGCCGCCTGATGGAGATCGGTTTCGATTCCTCGGAGAAGGGCTTCGACGGCACCACCTGCGGCGTGTCGGTGTCCATCGGCGAGCAGTCGCCGGAGATCGCCGACGGCGTCACCGAATCGCTGGAGTCCCGCAGCTCGGGCGGCGACATCGAGGCCGACGATCGCGCCGGAGCCGGCGACCAGGGCCTGATGTTCGGCTACGCCGTGCGCGAGACCCCGGAGCTCATGCCGCTGCCGATCGCGCTGGCGCATCGGCTGGCCCGCCGGCTCACCGAGGTCCGCAAGGACGGCACCCTCGACTACCTGCGCCCGGACGGCAAGACCCAGGTGACCGTCGGCTACGACGAAAACGACATCCCGGTGGCGTTGGACACCGTGGTCATCTCCACCCAGCACAATCCGGGCGTGACCCACGAGCAGCTGGAGACCGATCTGCGCCGCGAGGTCATCGACCCCGTGCTGGCCGCCGAGGGCCTGCCGGACCTGGACGTCACGTCGCTGAAGCTGCTGATCAACCCGTCGGGCTCGTTCGTCGTCGGCGGCCCCATGGGCGACGCCGGCCTGACCGGCCGCAAGATCATCGTGGACACCTACGGCGGCATGGCCCGCCACGGCGGCGGCGCGTTCTCGGGCAAGGATCCGTCGAAGGTGGACCGTTCGGCGGCGTACGCCATGCGTTGGGTGGCCAAGAACGTCGTGGCCGCCGGCCTGGCCGAGCGCGTCGAGGTGCAGGTGGCCTACGCCATCGGCCGCGCCAACCCGGTGGGCCTGTACGTGGAGACGTTCGGCACGGGCACGGTCGACCGCAAGGTCATCGAGGACGCCATCCGCAAGGTCTTCGACCTGCGCCCGGCGGCGATCATCCGCGAGCTGGACCTGAAGCGCCCGATCTACGGGCCGACGTCGGCCTACGGCCACTTCGGCCGCACGGACGTCGATCTGCCGTGGGAGCGCGTCGACCGCACGGCGGATCTGCGCGCGGCGGCGGGCCTGTAGCGCTTTCGCGGCGGCCCGTCTCTAAGATTGGGTGCCATGACGCAGACCCGGGACACCATGGCCGATCGGCCGGTGGCCCGGGTCCTGCCGTTGCTGGGGTTGCCGCAGCTGGACCGGCCGTTCGACTATTCGGTGCCGGCCGCCATGGATGCCGCGGCGCAGCCGGGCACGCGGGTGCGCATCCGGTTTTCCGGCAAGCTGGTCAACGGCATCATCCTCGAGCGCGCGGCCGCCGCGGAGCACGAGGGCGCGCTGACCCCGCTCAAGGACGTCGTGTCGCCCGAGGTCGTGTATCCGCCGCAGTTGGCGGCGCTGGTCGATTCGCTGGCGGAGCTCTACGCGGGCGTGCGCTCGGACATCATCCGGTCGGCGGTTCCGTCGCGCCACGCCCGGGCCGAGAAGGCGCGGGGCGAGGGTCCGGGCCCGACGTGGGAGGAATTGGGGCGGCTCGAGCTTGACGACGCCGACCTCGCCGCATGGGACGCCTACGCCTTCGGGGGGTCGTTCACGTCCGCCGTGCGCTCCGGCGCGGCCGCCCGGGCTGCGTGGCATCCGGCTCCCGGCGAGGACGTGGCCATGCGATTGGCCGAGTTGGCGGTGGCCGTGGCCCGCGACGGCGGCGGCGTGCTCATGGTCGTTCCCGACCAGCGCGCCGTCGATGCGCTGGAGGCGGCGTTGCGGGAGCTGGTCAGCCCCCGCCAGATCACGGTGCTGGCCGCGGGCCTGGGGCCGGAGTCGAGGTACCGGCGCTACCTGGACATCCTCCACGGTTCCGGCCGCCTGGTCATCGGCACCCGGTCGGCGGCGTATGCGCCGGTGGCGAATCTGCGGTTGGCCGTGATCCTCGACGACGGCGACGACAACCTCGTCGATCCCCGCGCACCCTACGTCCACGCCCGCGACGTGCTGGTCACCCGATCGGCGCAGGAGGGCTGCGCCCTGATCCTGGCGTCGACGACGCGCACCGCCGAGGTGGAGCTGCTGGTCGAATCGGGCTGGGCCCATGGCCTGGTGCCGACGGTGGAGACCTTGGCCGCGCGCATGCCGGGCATCATCCCGTCGACGGACACCGAAGCGGATCCGGAGGACTTCTCCCGGGGCCGGTTGCCCGCGGCGGCGTACCGGACGGCCAGCACCGCTTTGCGCGAGGGCATGGCCGTCCTCGTCCAGGTTCCCCGCAAGGGCTACGTGCCCACGCTGTCCTGCGCCCGCTGCGGCACGCCCGCCCGGTGCCGCCACTGCAACGGGCCCCTGGAGATTCCCCACGGGCCGTCGCAAAGCAATGGCCCGGGCCACGCGAATGCGGGACACGAGGACGCCGCGCCGCCCACCTGCCGCTGGTGCGGGCGCATCGACGTGCGGCACCGCTGCCACGAATGCGGCGGGACGCGGATGCGGCCGGTGATCATCGGTTCGGAACGCACGGCCGAGGACCTGGGCCGGATGTTCCGGCCGCACCCGGTGATCTCGTCGTCGGGGGAGCGGATCCTCGACGAGGTGGCGCCGGGGGCGCGGATCGTCGTGGCCACGCCCGGCGCCGAACCGCGGGCGCCCGGCGGATACGGCGCGGCGCTGATCCTGGACACGTGGGCGACCATGAACCGGCAGGACCTGCGCGCGCAGGAAGAGGCGCTGGCCACCTGGGCGCGCGCGGTGCATCTGGTGCGGCCCGAAGCGGACGGCGGCCACGTGGTCATCGACGCCGACGCCGCCGTGCCCGTGGTCGGGGACCTGGTCAACTGGGACGTCACCGGCGCCGCCGCCCGCGAGTTGGCGGACCGGGCCGCGGCCGGGCTGCCGCCGGCGACGCGCATGGCCGCCATCGACGGGACGGCCGAGGGCGTGGAGCGGTTCCTCGCCGACTTCGAGGCGCCCGACGGCGCGGAGATCCTCGGCCCCGTCGACCTGCCCCCGGGCGGGCGGCCCCCGGCGGGCATCGAGCCGGGCACGCCGATCCGGCGGATTCTGGTGCGGGTGGAACGATCCCGGGCGCGCGAACTCGGCCGCGCATTGCGGGCCGCGCGCGGGGTGCGGGCCACCCGGCGGGATCCTGCGCCGGTGCGGGTCATCGTCGACCCGGCGCGGTTCGGCTGACGTCCCGGTCGGGTAGCATCGACCATCGATTCGACGGCGCGAACCCCGCCCGTCTTTCCCCATTTGCGCACAGGAGCTGATGCGAAGCATGTCCGTCCGAGAGATCCGCTTGTTCGGGGACCCCGTCCTGGTGTCCCGCGCCGACGAGGTCACCGCCTTCGACGCGAAGTTGGGCCACCTCGTCGACGACATGCTGGAGACCATGGACGCCGCCGGAGGCGTCGGCCTGGCGGCCAACCAGGTCGGCGTCCTGCAGCGCGTGTTCGTCTACGACTGCGACGATCGCCGCGGCGAATTGATCAACCCGCGTTGGGAGCCGGTGGGCGACGAGACCGAGGTCGACGACGAGGGCTGCCTGTCCATCCCCGGCATCAACGCCGCCACCGAGCGGTTCCTGCGGGTGCGCGCCACCGGCCAGGACCGCACCGGCACCCCGGTGACCCTCGAGGCCGAGGGCCTGCTCGCCCGCTGCATCCAGCACGAGACGGACCACCTCGACGGCGTGCTCTTCCTCAAGCGCCTCCAGCCGGAGGCCCGCAAGGCCGCGATGCGCGAGCTGCGTTCCGCCGACTGGTTCCTGGCCGGGAAGTAGGGGAGAGCATGCGCCTGATTTTCGCCGGCACCCCGGAGCCCGCCGTCCCCGCGCTGCGCGCGCTCATCGAGCACGAGGGCCATGAGGTCGTCGCGGTGCTCACCCGCCCCGACGCCCGCGTCGGCCGAGGCCGTTCGCTCAAGCCGTCACCGGTCAAGGCCGTCGCTTTGGAGCACGGCATCGAGGTCATCGACCCGGTTTCGCTTTCCGACGCCGACGCGCGAGCCCGATTGGCCGAATTGGCCCCCGACTGCATCCCCGTGGTGGCGTACGGCAACCTCGTGCCGAAGGATCTGCTGGACGTGCCGGCCCACGGCTGGGTCAACCTGCACTTTTCCCTTCTCCCGGCCTGGCGCGGCGCAGCACCCGTGCAGGCGGCCATCGCCGCCGGCGACGAGATCACGGGTGCCTCGACCTTCCTCATCGAGGAGGGCCTCGACACCGGGCCGGTCTTCGGCACCGTGACCGAAGCCATCAAGCCCACCGACACCGCCGACGACCTGTTGGGCCGCCTGGCGCAGTCCGGCGCGGCGCTGCTGGCGGCGACGATGGACGGGCTCGAGGCCGGACGCCTGCGTCCGGAAGCCCAGTCGGCCGACGGCGTCAGCCACGCGCCGAAAATCGTCTCCGACGACGCGCGCGTGGACTGGTCCATGCCGGGCCACCTCATCGACCGCCGCATCCGGGCCCACACCCCGGCACCGGGCGCGTGGACGATGCTCGGCGATGACCGCCTCAAGCTCGGCCCCGTCACGCCGGTGGCCGGGGACGACGACGCACTCGACCAGGCGCCGCTGGAACCGGGCCGGATCCGCGTGGAGAAGAAGCGCGTCCTCGTCGGCGCGGGCGGGGGCACCGCCGTCGCATTGGGCGACGTGCAGCCGCCGGGCAAGCGCATGATGAACGCAGTGGACTGGGCGCGCGGCGCCCGGCCGGACGATGGGAAGTTGGTCTAGATGCCCGAGCAGAGCGGAAGCCGGTCCAAGAACACGAGGCGCCGCAACGCCTCCGGTCAGCGCCGCGGCCAGGGCGGCCAGGGTGGTCAAGGCGGTCAAGGGGCCGGGCGCAACCGCAGTTCGGACGGGCAGCGCCGCAAGGCCAGCGCCATCGACGCGCCCCGGCAGGTCGCCCTCGACGTCCTCGGTGCGGTGCGCGCCGACGGCGCCTACGCCAACCTCATGCTCCCGAAGGAGCTGCGCGCCCGGAAGTTGTCGGGCCGCGACGCCGCCTTCGCCACCGAGTTGACCTACGGCACCCTGCGCGCCGAGGGGCTGCTGGACGCCGTGCTCGCGGAGGCGTCCACGCGCCCGCTCGCCGACATCGACCCGGAGGTGCTCGACGTCCTGCGCCTGGGCGCCTACCAGCTGCTGCGCACCCGCGTCGGCGCCCATGCGGCGGTCGACACGTCCGTGCGGGCGGTCATCGGCGCGGGCAAGGTCGGGGCGAAGGGATTCGTCAACGCGATCCTGCGCACCGTGTCCGGGAAGGACGAGGCCGCGTGGGTGGCGGAGATCGCCCCGGACGCGTCCCGCGACCCCGTCGGCCACCTCGCCCTCAAGCACGGCCATCCGCGCTGGATCGCCGACGCCTTCGCCCAGGCGCTCGGCGCGCAGGCGGGGGAGTTGGCCGACGCGCTGGCCGCCGATGATGCTCGGCCGATCGTGCACCTGGTGGCCAAGCCCGGCGAAATGAGCGCCGAGGAACTCGCCCTGATCACCGGCGGCGAAGAAGGCCCGTGGTCGCCGTACTGCGTGCGCATCGAGTCCGGAGACCCGGGTGACTTGGGTCCGGTCAAGGAGCGCCTGGCCGCCGTGCAGGACGAGGGCTCGCAGTTGATCGCGCGCGCGGCGACCATGGCCCCGGTCGAGGGCAAGGACGGCGGCCGCTGGCTCGACCTGTGCGCCGGCCCCGGCGGCAAGGCGGCGTTCCTGGGCGGCATCGCCAAGATCGACGGCGCGACCGTCGACGCGGTGGAGCTCTCGGCCAAGCGCGCCGGTCTCGTGGAGAACTCGGTGCGGGGCCTGCCCGTGACGGTCCACGTCGCCGACGGCCGCGATCCGGGTTTGGAGGGCGGCTACGACCGCGTGCTCGTCGACGCACCGTGCTCCGGCCTCGGTTCGCTGCGCCGCCGCCCGGAGGCGCGCTGGCGCAAGACCACCGACGACCTGCCCGGCCTGACCACGCTCCAGGGCGAGCTCCTGGAATCGGCGGCGAAGCTCGTGCGCCCCGGCGGCGTCATCGTCTACTCGACGTGCTCCCCGCACCTGCGCGAAACCCGCGGTGCCGTCGACAAGGCGGTCCGGCAGTTGGGACTGGAGGAACTCGACGCCAGGCCGCTGGTCGAGCCCATGGGCGACGTCGGCCCGGGCCCCTCGGTGCAGATGTGGCCCCACCGCCACGGCACCGACGCCATGTTCTTCGCGGTGCTGCGAAAGCCCGCGTAGCCGACGGCGGGGGCGCGGTAGGCTCGGGGGCATGAGCACCCCGATCATCGCGCCCTCGATCCTGTCCGCCGATTTCGCCCGCCTCGACCGGGAGATCGAGGCGGTGTCCGACGCCGACTGGATCCACGTCGACGTCATGGACGGCCACTTCGTGCCCAACCTCTCCTTCGGCGTGCCCGTGATGGCCGCGGTGGCGAAGGTGACGGACAAGCCGCTGGACGTTCACCTCATGATCGAGGAGCCGGAGAAGTGGGTAGACGGCTACGTCGAGGCCGGCGCCGCCGGCGTCACCTTCCACGTCGAGGCGTCCCCGGACCCGATCGCGCTGGCCCGCAAGCTCCGCGAGGCGGGGGTGAAGGCGGGCATCTCCGTCCGGCCGGGCACCCCGATCGAACCGTGGCTGGAGCACCTCAACGAATTCGACCTGGTGCTGGTCATGAGCGTCGAGCCCGGTTTCGGCGGCCAGTCGTTCATGCCGGAGCAGCTGGAGAAGGTCCGCGTCCTGCGCAACCAGATCGACCTGCGCGGGCTGGGCACCATCATCGAGATCGACGGCGGCATCGCTTCGGGGACCATCGCAGACGCCGCCGAGGCGGGCTGCGACGCCTTCGTCGCCGGTTCCGCCGTCTACGGCGCGGAGGTCCCCAACGACGCCGTCAACGAACTGCGCGCGCTGGCCGTCGAAGGCCAGTTGCGCGCCGAGGAAAGCCGAGGCTGACATGCCCATCTTCACCGACCTCGTCGCGGCCACGCCGCTGTCGCCCGATCAGGCGATGCGCACGGCCATCGCCGCCGCCGAGCGGGTGCGGGGCACCACCTCGCCCAATCCGCCGGTGGGCTGCGTGATCCTCGACGCGGCCGGGATCCCGGTGTCCGTGGCCGGCACGGACCCGGTCGGCGGGCCGCACGCCGAAGCGCAGGCGCTGGAGATGGCCGGCGAGCGGGCCAGGGGCGGCACCGCCGTGGTCACGCTCGAGCCCTGCCACCACCACGGACGCACGGGCCCCTGCACGGGCGCGCTCATCGACGCCGGGGTGTCGCAGGTCGTCTACGCCGTCGACGACCCCAACCCCGTGGCCGGCGGCGGGGCCGACTGGCTGGACGCCAGGGGAGTCGACGTGGTGCGCGGAACGTTGCGCGGCGAGGTCGCCGACGGCGTCTTGCGCCCGTGGCTGCATTGGCAGGCCACGCGCCGCCCGCACATCACGCTCAAGACCGCCGGCACCATCGACGGGTTGGCGGCGGCCACCGACGGATCCTCGCAGTGGATCACCGGCGAGACCGCTCGTGACCGCGTCCACGTGGACCGCGCCCGACGCGACGCCATCATCGTGGGCACCGGCACCGTACTCGCCGACGACCCGCGTTTGACCGCGCGCAAGCCCGACGGCACGCTGCACGGCCACCAGCCGCTGCGCGTGGCGGTGGGGCGCAAGGAAATCCCGGACGATGCCGCGATCCGCGGCGGCTTCGCACCGGGAGAGTACGTCGGCGCGGCAGCGGCGGAGGCCGGCAAGTTCCGGCACATCCAGACCCGCGACATGAGCGTCGTGGTCGACGTGCTCGCCGACCTCGGGATCATCGACGTCCTCGTCGAGGGCGGGCCCCGGCTCGCCGGAGCATTCCTGTCCGCGGGCCTCGTCGACGCCGTGGAGTCCTACGTGGCGCCGGGGCTCCTGGGAGCGGGCACCGCGGTGGTGGACACCGCCTCCGCCACGACGGTCGACGACATCGTCCGCTTTCGCACGATCGGCGTCGAACTGCTCGGCGACGACGTGCTCATCAAATCCGTGCGCAAGGGCTGACGGCGTCCCCGCGGGCGTCGTCAAGCAAGGGCATGCGCCGAACGGGAAGGCACGGCCCAACGAGGCGGCACACAATTGCAGCACCAACGAAAGGAACCACCCCAGTGTTCACCGGAATCGTCGAGGAACTCGGCCGCGTGGCCGCCATCGAGGACCAGGGCGACGCCATTCGCCTCGGCATCGGCTGCGAGCTGGCCGTCAGCGACGCGAAACTCGGGGACTCCATCGCCGTCAACGGCGTGTGCCTGACGGTCGCGGAGTTCGACGACGAGGGTTTCACCGCCGACGTCATGCAGGAATCGCTCGACCGCACCAGCCTCGGCGGACTCGCCGTCGGTTCGCCCGTCAACCTCGAGCGCGCGGTGGCCGCCGGGGCCCGGTTGGGCGGCCACATCGTCCAGGGCCACGTCGACGGCACCGGCGCGATCGTGTTCCGCACGCCCGGCGAGCACTGGGAGGTCGTGCGCATCTCGCTTCCCGACGAGCTCGACCGCTACGTGGTGGAGAAGGGCTCCATCGCCGTCGACGGCACCTCGCTGACCGTCTCCGCGGTCGGGGGAGACGACGGTGCGCGCTGGTTCGAGGTCAGCTTGATCCCGACGACCCTGGCCGACACCGTCCTGGGCACGCTCGATGCCGGCGCCACCGTCAATCTGGAAGTCGACGTGGTGGCCAAGTACATCGAGAAATTGCTGCCCCGATAAGCTCATGGCCGTGATTGAACTCGACAGCGTGGAACGGGCCATCGCCGACATCGCCGCCGGCAAGGCCGTGGTGGTCGTCGACGACGAGGACCGGGAGAACGAAGGCGACATCATCTTCGCCGCGGAAATGGCGACGCCGGAACTGGTGGCGTTCACCGTCCGGTACTCGTCCGGGTACATCTGCGCACCGTTGACCGGCGCGGACTGCGACCGCCTGGGCCTGCCGCCCATGGTCGCCCGCAACCAGGACGTGCGCGGCACGGCGTACACCGTCACCGTGGACGCCGCGACCGGGTCGACCGGCATCTCCGCCGCCGACCGCGCGTACACCATCCAGCGGCTCGCGGCGGCGAACTCGACGTCCGAGGAGTTCACCCGCCCCGGCCACGTCGTGCCGCTGCGCGCGATGCAGGGCGGCGTGCTCACCCGTGCAGGCCACACCGAGGCCGCCGTGGATCTGGCCCGCTTGGCCGGGCTGCGGCCCGCCGGCGTGCTGTGCGAGGTCGTGTCCGAGGAGGACCCGACCGGCATGGCCCGCACCCCGGAGCTGCGCCGCTTCTGCGACGAGCACGGGCTGGCGCTGATCTCCATCGAGCAGCTCATCGAGTACCGCCGCCGCCACGAGCACCTGGTCGAGCGGGTCGTGGAGACCCGCATGCCCACCGATTTCGGCGAGTTCCGGGCCGTGGGCTACCGCAGCCTCGTCGACGGCGTCGAGCACGTCGCGCTGGTCGTGGGCGATCCCGCCTCCGACGACGGCTCCGACGTGCTGGTGCGCGTCCACTCCGAATGCCTCACCGGCGACGTCTTCGGCTCCCGGCGCTGCGACTGCGGCCAGCAGCTGCACAAGTCCATGGAGATCGTCCAGGCCGCCGGCCGGGGCGTGGTCCTGTACATGCGCGGGCACGAGGGCCGGGGCATCGGGCTGATGCACAAGCTCGAGGCGTACCACCTGCAGGACGAAGGCGCCGACACCGTCGACGCCAACCTCGCCCTGGGCCTGCCCGCCGACGCCCGCGAGTACGGCACCGGCGCCCAGATCCTCCGCGACCTCGGGGTCCGCAGCATGGCGCTGCTGACCAACAACCCGACCAAGCGCGCCGGACTGGGCGGCTACGGGCTGGAAATGAGCCGCCGCGTGCCCGTGCCCGTGGACGTCAACGCCGACAACGTGCGCTACCTGACCACCAAGCAACAGCGCATGGGACATGACCTGCCGTGGCTCGACGACTACATTGGGGCCGAAGGCGACCAGGAGGAGAAGAAGTGAGCGGAGCCGGACTGCCCGACATCGAGATCCCGGATGCGGAGGGGATGAGCGTCGCGATCGTCACCGCGCACTGGAACGACGACATCACCGGCCAACTCCGCGACAACGCCGTGGCCGCCGCCACCGAGGCCGGCGCCATGGTCCGCGACTACACCGTCGTCGGTGCGCTGGAACTGCCCGTCGTGGTGCAGGCGCTCGCCGACGACCACGACGCCGTGGTCGCGCTGGGCTGCGTCATCCGCGGCGGCACGCCCCACTTCGATTACGTCTGCGATTCCGTGACGCAGGGCCTGACCCGCATCGCGCTGGACCAGCGGACCCCGATCGGCAACGGCGTGCTCACCTGCGACACCCACGAGCAGGCGGTCGCCCGTTCCGGCGCGCCCGGTTCGGTCGAGGACAAGGGCCGCGAGGCCACCATCGCGGCGCTGCACACCGCGGCGCTGCTGCGCACCCTGGGCGAGGAGTGAATCGCGTGAGCGAGAACAAGACGGCCGACCGCACGGACTCCCGCTGGGAGCTCGTGGTCACGTCCAAGACCATGAAGCTGTGGGCCTGGGGCTCCGCCGCCGTGGTGATGGCCGTGCACATTTTCATGGGGCTCGTCGTCGACGTCGGCGACACCGGTGCCCAGGTCACGTCCATCGACGTGCTCGCGTTCCCCGTGCTCGGGCTGATCATCTCCGCGGCGTGCCTGCTGATGCTGCGCCCCCGCGTCCGGGTCGATTCCCGCGGTGTCGAGGTGCGCAACTTCCTGGGTGCACGGTTCTATCCGTGGGACGTCGTCCACGGCCTGAGCTTCCCGGCCGACGCCCGCTGGGCGCGCCTGGAGCTGCCCGAATTCGAGTTCGTGCCCATGTGGGCGCTGCAGTCCCGCGACGGCGCCTCCGTGGTCGAGGCGGTCCGCCGCTTCCGCGAGCTCGAGGACCGCTACATGCCGGAAGACTGATGGCGGATCCCTCGACGTACCGCCCGGCCCCGGGGACCATCCCGGTCGAGCCGGGCGTTTACCGTTTCCTCGACGATGGCGGGCGCGTCCTCTACGTCGGCAAGGCGAAGAACCTGCGGGCCCGCCTGTCGAACTATTTCCAGGACGTCGCCAACCTGCACCCGCGCACGCGGCAGATGGTGCAGTCGGCGTCGAAGGTCATCTGGACCGTCGTGCGCACCGAGGTCGAGGCCCTCCAGCTGGAATACACCTGGATCAAGCGGTACGACCCGCGGTTCAACGTCATGTACCGCGACGACAAGAGCTACCCGATGCTGGCCGTCAGCGTCGGCGAGCTGTACCCGCGCCTTTTCCTGTATCGGGGCCCGCGCCGCAAGGGCGTCCGCTACTTCGGCCCGTACTCCCACGCCTGGGCGATCCGCGAGACCCTGGACCTGCTCATCCGACTGTTCCCCGCGCGGACGTGCTCGAAGGGCGTGTTCAACCGTCACCAGCAGCTCGGCCGGCCCTGCCTGCTGGGGTACATCGACAAATGCGCGGCGCCCTGCGTGGGCCGCGTCTCGGCCGCCGAGCATCGTGAGATCGTCGACGGCTTCGTGTCCTTCATGGCCGGCAACACCGGGTCCCTGACGGCCCAGCTGCGCCGGGAAATGGGGGCGGCCGCCGATGATCTCGACTTCGAGAAGGCCGCCAAGATCCGCGACGACCTCGCCGCCGTGGAAAAGGTGATGGAGAAGCAGGCGGTGGTGCTCGGCGACGCCACCGACGCCGACTTCATCGCGTTCGCCTCAGACGAGCTCGAGGCCGCCGTCCAGATCTTCCACGTTCGCCAGGGCCGCATCCACGGCCAGCGGGGATGGGTCGTGGAGAAATCCGGCGATTCCGAAACCGGGCCGTTGCCGGAGGGCCGACCGGACCCCGCGCTGCCGAAACTGCTGTCGACGTTCCTCACCCAGTTCTACGGCGACGCCGCCGAACACGCGAAGGTCGACGGCGATTCGTCCTCCGGAGCCGCCGATGCGGTCCCGCGCCAGATCATCGTCGAAACCGAGCCGGACGACGCCGCGGAAGTCGCCGCATTCCTCCGGGGCATCCGCGGCGCCGGCGTCGAGATCCGCGTCCCGCAACGCGGCGACAAGAAGGCGCTGCTGGAAACCGTCCACCGCAATGCGGTCGAAGCGCTGGCCCAGCACAAGCTCAAGCGCAGCGGCGATCTGACGGCGCGCTCGCAGGCCCTGGAGGGCATCCGCGACGCCCTGTTCATGGACGAGGCGCCGCTGCGCATCGAGTGCACCGACATCTCGCACATCCAGGGCACCGACGTGGTGGCGTCGCTGGTCGTCTTCGAGGACGGCCTGCCCCGCAAGGTCGACTACCGCAGGTACCGCATCAAGGACGCCGCCGGCGACGGGCACTCCGACGACGTCGCGTCCATCGCGGAGGTCGTCCGCAGGCGTTTCCGCCGCCATGCCGAGGACAAGCTCGCCGTGCCCGAAGACGATGCCGTCATGTTCGAGGAAGAGGCCGCGGGGCCGGCCGGGGAGGCGTCGTCAAGCGTCGTCGAGGAATCCGTGACCGGCCGCAAGTTCGCCTACCCGCCGCAACTGTTCATCGTCGACGGCGGCGCGCCGCAGGTCGCCGCCGCCCAGCAGGTGCTCGACGACCTCGGGGTCACCGACGTCACGCTCGTGGGCCTGGCCAAGCGGCTGGAGGAGATCTGGGTGCCCGGCGACGACGAACCCGTGATCCTGCCGCGCAACTCCGAGGCGATGTACCTGATGCAGCGCATCCGCGACGAAGCCCACCGATTCGCCATCGGCTACCACCGGCAGCAGCGTTCCAAGCGGATGCGATCGTCCGCGCTCGACGGCGTCAAGGGCCTGGGGCCGCAGCGCCGATCCGAGCTGGTGAAGCACTTCGGATCCGTCGCCAAGCTGCGCGGGGCCACCGTCGACGAGATCCGCGAAGTGCCCGGATTCGGGCCCGCGCTGGCCGAATCCGTGCACGCGGCGCTGCACCGGGAAGGCACGTAGGCTGGGCCACATGACCAACGCCAACGCCGGAGCCGCGGAACCCGACACGTCACTGGTCCTGATCACGGGAATGTCCGGATCCGGCCGCAACACCGCCGCGGCCGTCCTCGAGGAAATGGGCTGGTACGTCGCCGACAACCTGCCGCCGGAGTTGATCATGCGCATGGTCGAGCTGTCCTTCGAGGCGGACTCGCCCGTGGAACGGCTGGCGATCGTCACCGACGTCCGGTCTCGAGCCTTCGCGGGCTCGCTCGGCGACGTCCTCGACCGGCTGCACGAATCCGGCCGCCGGCCCATGGTGATCTTCCTCGACGCCGACGACGACACGTTGATCGCACGCTACGACTCCGTCCGGCGCACCCACCCGCTGCAGGAATCCGGCACCCTGACGCAGGGCATCCAGCGCGAGCGGCGCATGCTCGCCGGGATAAAGGCGATGTCGGACCTGGTCCTCGACACCAGCAAGATGTCGGTGCACGATCTGCGGCGAGCGCTGGAAGTCCATTTCTCGGACCCGTCGTCGCGCGGCCAGCGCGTGACCATCCAGTCCTTCGGCTTCAAGCACGGCGCCCCGCGCGACGCCGATCTCCTCCTCGACGTCCGCTTCCTCCCGAACCCGTACTGGGTGCCGGGGCTGCGGTCCGGGCGCGGGACCGATCAGCCGGTGTCGGAATTCGTCCTCTCGCAGGACGACGCGCCCCGGTGGCTCGATACCGTCGAACAGCTGATCTCGGTGATCCTCCCGGGCTACCGGCGCGAAGGCAAGAACCACATGTCCATCGCCATCGGCTGCACCGGCGGCCACCACCGCAGCGTGGCCATGTCCGAGGCGCTCGGCCGCAGGCTCGGCGAATTCAACGGCATCGACGTCAACGTCATCCACCGCGACATCGAAAGGGACTGACCGGGCAGCCGCCACCGCCCGCCCCGGCCACCCCATTCGACACCAGAGGAGTCCCATCCCATGACCGCCATCACGAGCCTCGGCGGAGGCCACGGCCTGTTCGCCACGCTGCGCGCCGTCCGCCGGATCGCCGACGAGGTCACCGCCGTGGTCACCGTCGCCGACGACGGAGGGTCGTCCGGGCGCCTGCGCCGCGAGCTGGGCCGGATTCCCCCGGGCGACCTGCGCATGGCGCTGGCGGCCCTGTCCGCCGACGACGAGCGGGGCCGGCTGTGGGAGGACGTGCTCCAGCACCGCTTCGGCGGCACGGGCGCGCTGGCCGGCCACGCGGTGGGCAACCTGATCATCGCCGGGCTGACCAGCGTCCTCGACGACGAAGTCCGGGCGCTCGACGAGATCGGGTCGCTGCTGGGCATCTGCGGCCGGGTGCTGCCCATGTCCCCGCGCCCCCTGGACATCGAGGCGGAGGTGGTGGGGCTCGAGGACGACGCGCGCGTCGTGCGTCCCGTCCGCGGCCAGGTCGCGGTGGCGACGACGCCCGGGCAGGTTCGCCGCATCCGCCTCATCCCCGACAATCCGCCGGCCACGCCCGATGCGGTGGAAGCTATCATGTCCGCGGACATGGTCACGCTCGGCCCGGGTTCCTGGTTCACCTCGGTGCTGCCGCATCTGCAGGTGCCCGAACTGGTCGGGGCCCTGCGCGACACCTCGGCGCAGCGGGTGGTGGTGCTCAACCTGTCCTCCGAACCGGGGGAGACCGCCGGCTTTTCGTCGGAACGCCACGTGCACATGCTCACCCAGCACGCCCCGGACCTGACGCTGGACAAGATCCTCGTCGACGAATCGACCATCGGCGGAGCCTCGGAGCGCAGCTACCTGGAGCGGGCGGCGGCGACGCTGTCGGCGGAAGTGGTCTACGCCGACGTCCGCGAGATCGACGCCGAAGGCGGGTGGACAGAACGCCACGACCCGGTCAAGGTCGCCGCAGCGCTGGGGGAGTTGCTTCCCCGCTGAACGGGGCCGCTAAACTCCAGCCCCATGGCGAACCGATCGCCGATGTGAGGAGAGTGCGGCAATGGCGTTGACGCCCAAGGTGAAGGACGAGCTCGCGCGCGTGCCGGTGAGCCAGGAGAGCGCACAGTCGGCGGAGGTCGCGGCCATTCTGCGGTTCGCCGGTGGCCTGCACCTCGTCGCCGGGCGCATCGTCGTCGAAGCGGAGCTGGACTCCGGCGCCGTCGCCCGCCGTCTGCGGGGCATGATCGATTCCCTGTTCGGCCATGAGCCGGAACTGCAGGTGCTCAGCCCGGGTGGCCTGCGCAAGACGTCGCGCTACATCGTCCGCGTCGCCGAGGGCGGGGAGGATCTGGCCCGCCGCACCGGGCTGGTCGACCGCGCGGGCCGGCCGGTGCGGGGCTTGCCGCCGAAGGTCATCGGCGGCACCATCCTCGACGCCGAAGCCGCATGGCGCGGCGCGTTCCTGGCCCACGGTTCGCTCACGGAGCCGGGCCGATCGTCGGCGCTCGAGGTCACGTGCCCGTGCCCGGAGGCCGCGCTGGCGCTGGTCGGCTGCGCCCGTCGCCTGGGCATCCCCGCCAAGAGCAAGGAAACTCGCGGGGGAGACCGCGTGGTCATCCGCGACGGAGAGGCCATCGGCGCACTGCTGACCCGCATGGGCGCCCAGACCACCCGCCTGGAGTGGGAGGAGCAGCGGATGCGCCGCGAGGTCCGGGCCACCGCGAACCGCCTGGCCAACTTCGACGACGCGAACCTGCGCCGGTCGGCCCGGGCGGCGGTCGTGGCGGCGGCCCGCGTCGAGCGTGCGCTGGACATCCTCGGCGAGGATGTCCCCGAGCACCTGGTCACGGCCGGTGAACTGCGGGTCGCGCACCGCCAGGCGTCGCTGGAGGAGCTCGGCCAGCTGGCCAATCCGCCGATGACCAAGGACGCCGTGGCGGGGCGCATTCGCCGCCTGCTGTCGATGGCGGATCGGCGGGCCGCCGAAACGGGCATCCCCGATACGTCGTCCGTCGTCACGGACGAGCTTTTCGACGGGGACGACGTGGAGTAGGTCCGCCATGAGCCGGATCACGCCCAAACGGGCATGTTCCCGGCACCGAATGTCCGTTGGTGAGGCGTCTCACTAGATTCCGGGCATTCCACCCCTGCGCGACGGCGCAACCGCACGTACAATTCGAAGGTGAACCAGTTGGTCCGGATCCCGGGCCCGCAGGGCAATTTTTAGCCGATTCCTTTGGAGGAGATCATCGTGACGGTTCGTGTAGGCATCAACGGCTTCGGCCGCATCGGGCGCAACTTCTTCCGCGCCATCATCGCGGAAGGCGCCGACGTCGAGGTTGTGGCGGTCAACGACCTGACCGACAACAAGACGCTCGCCCACCTGCTGAAGTACGACTCGATCATGGGCAAGCTCGACGCCGAGGTGACCTACGACGACGAGTCCATCACCGTCGACGGCAAGCGCATGACCGTCTGGGCCGAGCGCGACCCGAAGAACCTGGGCTGGGGCGAGGTCGGGGTCGACGTCGTCGTCGAGTCCACCGGCTTCTTCACCGACGCCGAGGCCGCCAAGGCGCACATCGACGGCGGCGCCAAGAAGGTCATCATCTCCGCTCCGGCGAAGAACGAGGACGCGACCTTCGTCATGGGCGTGAACCACACCGATTACGACCCGGAGAAGCACAACATCATCTCCAACGCGTCGTGCACCACCAACTGCCTCGCGCCGATGGCGAAGGTGCTGGACGAGAAGTTCGGCATCGAGCGTGGCCTGATGACCACCATCCACGCCTACACCGGTGACCAGCGCCTGCACGACGCCCCGCACAAGGATCTGCGCCGCGCCCGCGCCGCCGCACTGAACATCGTCCCGACCTCCACCGGTGCCGCCAAGGCCGTCGCCCTGGTCCTGCCGCAGCTGAAGGGCCTGCTGGACGGCTACGCGCTGCGCGTCCCGGTCCCGACCGGCTCCGTCACCGACCTGACCTTCACCGCGAAGAAGGAGGTCTCGGTCGAGTCCGTCAACGCCGCGATCAAGGAGGCCTCGGAGTCCGCGGAGCTCAAGGGCATCCTCGGCTACAACGAGGAGCCGATCGTGTCCAAGGACATCGAGGGCGATTCCCGTTCCTCCATCTTCGACGCCCCGCTGACCAAGGTCATCGGCGACCAGGTCAAGGTCGTGTCCTGGTACGACAACGAGTGGGGTTACTCCTGCCGCCTCGTCGACCTCGCGGTCTACGTCGGCGAGCGCCTCTAAGCTCTTCGTTTCCCCCACGACCCCAGGGCCGGGGTGTGCCCGCGGGCACACCCCGGCCCTGGGGCATATGCAACGGCTCGAACAACGAAAGAAGACACCGTCATGACCGTCAAGACCCTGCAGGATCTCCTCGACGAGGGCGTCGAGGGCCGTTACGTCCTGGTTCGCTCCGACCTCAACGTCCCCCTCAAGGACGGCTCCATCACCGACCCGGGCCGCATCGACGCCTCGGTGCCGACTCTGAAGGCGCTGTCCGACGCCGGCGCGAAGGTCGTCGTGACCGCCCACCTCGGCCGCCCCAAGGGCGAGGTCAACCCGGAGCTTTCGCTGGCCCCGGTCGCCGAGGCCCTGTCGGAGCGCCTCGACCGCTACGTCGCGGTCGCCGGCGACGTCTCGGGCGAGGACGCCCACGAGCGCGCCAACGGCCTGACCGACGGCGACGTGCTGCTGCTGGAGAACATCCGCTTCGACGCCCGCGAGACCTCCAAGGACGAGTCCGAGCGCGAGGCCTTCGCCGCCGAGCTCGCCGCCCTGGTCCCCGAGGGCGCGTTCGTCTCCGACGGCTTCGGCGTGGTCCACCGCGCCCAGGCGTCGGTGTACGACGTGGCCAAGAAGCTGCCGCACTACGCCGGCGGCCTGGTGCAGTCCGAGCTCGAAGTGCTGCGCAAGGTCGGCGAGGCGCCCGAGAAGCCGTACGCGGTGGTGCTCGGCGGTTCCAAGGTCTCCGACAAGCTCGGCGTCATCGAAGCCCTGGCCCCGAAGGTCGATTACCTGATCATCGGCGGCGGCATGTGCTTCACCTTCCTCGCGGCCCAGGGCCACTCGGTGGGCGGCTCGCTGCTGCAGGAAGAGATGATCGACACCTGCAAGGACCTGCTCGACCGCTACGGCGACCAGATCGTCCTGCCGACCGACGTCGTCGTCGCCTCGGAGTTTTCCGCGGACGCCGACCACAAGGTCGTGTCCGCCGACGCCATCCCGGATGGCTGGATGGGCCTGGACATCGGCCCCGACTCCGCCAAGGCCTTCGCCGCGAAGCTGGCCGAGACCAAGACCGTGTTCTGGAACGGCCCGATGGGCGTCTTCGAGATGGAGGCGTTCGCCAACGGCACGCGCTTCGTCGCCCAGGCCATCATCGACGCGACCCGCGACAACGGTTGCTTCTCCGTCGTCGGCGGCGGCGACTCCGCCGCGGCCGTGCGCACGCTCGGCCTCGACGAGGACGGCTTCAGCCACATCTCCACCGGCGGCGGCGCCTCCCTCGAGTACCTCGAGGGCAAGGATCTGCCCGGCGTCCAGGTGCTCGAGTCCTAGCACCGGCACGCGCCCCGGGGCCGGCGGCATCCCGCCGGCCCTCCATCTCCACCCGTAAACCACTTCAGGAAGTGACACCCACAATGGCTCGCAAGCCCCTCATCGCCGGCAACTGGAAGATGAACCTCAACCATCTGGAGGCCATCGGCGTCGTGCAGAAGCTCGCCTTCGCCCTGCCGAAGGAGTACTACGACAAGGTCGACGTGGCGGTCATCCCGCCGTTCACCGACCTCCGGTCCGTGCAGACGCTGGTCGAGGGCGACAAGCTGGCCGTCACCTACGGCGCCCAGGACGTCTCCGTCCACGAGTCCGGCGCCTACACCGGCGAGATCTCCGCCGCGATGCTGGCCAAGCTCGGCTGCCGCTGGGTCGTCGTCGGCCACTCCGAGCGCCGCGAAATGCACGGCGAGGATGATGCGCTGGTGGCCAAGAAGGCCAAGGCGGCGCTGAAGGCCTCCATGGCCCCGATCGTCTGCGTCGGCGAGCCGCTCGAGGTCCGCGAGGCCGAGAAGCACGTCGAGCACGTCGTCGAGCAGGTCAAGGGATCCCTCGAAGGCCTGTCGGAGGCGGACCTGGCCAAGGTCGTCATCGCCTACGAGCCGGTCTGGGCCATCGGCACCGGCAAGGTCGCCTCGTCGGCTGATGCGCAGGAGGTCTGCAAGGCCATCCGCGAGACCGTCGCCGAGCTGGGCGGCGAGAAGCTGGCCAAGGACATGCGCATCCTCTACGGCGGCTCGGTCAAGGCCGAGAACGTCGCCGACATCGTCGGCCAGCCGGACGTCGACGGCGGCCTGGTCGGCGGCGCGTCGCTGGATGGCGAGGCCTTCGCCAAGCTCTCGGCCCTGGCCGCCGACGCGGTCAAGTAACCAGGCTCGACTTCCAGGTCACATAACCTGGCCAACAACCCAGGCCCGACGACCGGGCCCGGCCCGGCGCCCCGGCAACGTTCACCCGTTGATCCGGGGCGCCGGCTTCTTCCGGTCCGGCTTCACGACGGACACCGACGTCACGTACAGGAGACGCGAACATGCAGGAACAGGCGACGAGGAAAACAAGCGACGAAACGTTGCGCGACGACATCCGGCATCTGGGCCGGATCCTCGGCGACGTGATCCGCGAGCAGGAGGGCGACGAGGTCTTCAATCTGGTGGAGAATGCCCGGCGCACGGCGTTTCGCCTCCACCGGGGCGAGGCGGAGGTCGGGGAGCTGACCGCGCTGTTCCGCGACATCGACCCGGTGGAGGCGACGCCGATCATCCGCGCGTTCACGCACTTCGCGCTGTTGGCGAACCTCGCCGAGGATCTCCACGAGGAGCGGTTGGTGGAGGAGGGCCTCGACGCCGGCGAAGCGCCCCGCGATTCCTCGCTCGAGGCCACGTGGGCGAAGCTGCGCGATGCCCGCGTCCCGGGCGCGGAGATCGGATCGATGATGGAGTCTGCGGAGGTCGTGCCGGTGCTCACCGCGCATCCGACTGAGACGCGCCGCCGCACGGTCTTCGACGTGCAGAAGCACATCGGCGCATCGATGCGCGCCCGGCACGAGGTGATCAACGCCCCACGCACCGCCCGCACCGAGGCCAAGCTCGAGGCGCTGGACCTGGAGATCCGCCGGCGAATCATGACGCTGTGGCAGACCGCCCTGATCCGCATGAACCGGCCCGACATCCGCGACGAAGTGGAGGTCGGCCTGCGCTACTACCAGCTGTCCCTGCTGGAGACGGTGCCGAAGCTCAACCGCGACGTCGCGGCGATGATGCGCGAGCTCGGCGGTGACGACGTGCCGGAGAACCCGGTCGTCCGCATGGGCTCGTGGATCGGCGGCGACCACGACGGCAACCCCTACGTCACCGAGGACGTCGTCCGCTACGCCACCGACCGCGCGGCGGGGACGATCCTGCGCCACTACGTCAAGCAGCTTCATTCCCTGGAGCGGGAGCTGAGCTTCTCCGATCGGCTCACCCAGGTGTCCGTCGATCTGGTGGAACTGGCCAACCGCGGACAGAACGACGTGCCCAACCGCGTCGACGAGCCGTACCGCCGCGCCGTCCACGGCATCCGCGGCCGCGTCGCGGCGACGGCCATTTCCCGGTTGGGGGCCTCGGTCGTGGAGGGCGACTGGTCCTGCCATGAGCCATACTCGAGCGTGGAGGAGATGCGCGCCGATCTGGACGTCGTCGAAGCGTCGCTGCGCCGCAGCCACGACGACCTCATCGCCGACCATCGTCTCGCGGACATTCAGGGCGCCACGGACGTCTTCGGTTTCCACCTGTACTCGCTGGATCTGCGCCAGAATTCGGAGAGCCACGAGGACATCCTCACCGAGCTCTTCCGCCTGTCCGGCGTGGCCGAGGACTATCGTTCGCTGCCCGAGCGCCGCCGGGTCGAGATCCTGACCCGGGAACTCACGTCGGCGCGCCCGCTGGTGCCGCGGGGCGTGGAGCTGTCCGAGGTCACCGCCCGCGAGTTGGGCATCATGCGCGCCGCAGCCGACGCCGTCGAGGCCTACGGCCCCGAAGTCGTGCCGCACTGCATCATCTCGATGTGCTCGTCGGTGTCGGATCTGCTGGAGCCGATGATCCTGCTCAAGGAGGTCGGTTTGATCTCCGTCGAGGACGGGGCTCCCAGCGGAACCGTCGACGTGATCCCCCTGTTCGAGACCATCGAGGACCTGCAGGCCGGCGCCTCGGTGCTGCGCGAGGCGTGGGACGTGCCGCTGTATCGCCGCTACGTCGCGTCGCGCGGCGATCTGCAGGAGGTCATGCTCGGGTACTCCGATTCGAACAAGGACGGCGGCTACTTCGCCGCGAACTGGGCGCTCTACGACGCGGAGACCGCCATCGCCGCCGTCGCCCGCGAGGAAGGCGTGCGTCTGCGCCTCTTCCACGGCCGCGGCGGCACGGTGGGCCGTGGCGGCGGACCGTCCTACGAGGCCATCCTCGCGCAGCCGAAGGGCGCCGTGCAGGGGTCGGTGCGCATCACCGAGCAGGGCGAGATCATCTCGGCCAAGTACGGCCACCCCGTCACCGCCCGCCGCAACCTGGAGGCACTGGTCGCCGCGACGATCGAGTCGACGCTGCTCGATCTCGAGGACCTGGACGATCAGGGCCGCGCCTACGACGTGATGTCGGAGATCTCGGAGCTGTCGCGCGACGCCTACGCGGCGCTGATGCACGACGATCCCGGTTTCATCGAATTCTTCGAGACCTCGACGCCCGTCGGGGAGATCGGCAGCCTGAACATCGGTTCGCGGCCGTCGTCGCGCAAGCAAACGACGTCGATCTCGGATCTCCGGGCGATTCCGTGGGTGCTGGCCTGGTCGCAGCAGCGGTCGATGGTGCCGGGCTGGTTCGGCGTCGGCACCGCGCTGAACGAATGGGTGGGCGAGGACCCCGACGGGTCGCGCCTGGCCGAACTGCGCGAGCTCAACGAGTCCTGGCCGTTCTTCAATTCGGTGCTGTCGAACATGGCGCAGGTGATGTCGAAGTCGGACCTGCACCTGGCCAAGCTCTACGCCGATCTGGTGTCCGATCGCGAGGTCGCCGACCGCATCTTCAGCCGCATCCGCGAGGAGTACGAGCTCACCCTGGAGATGTTCCTCAAGGTCACCGGCTATTCCACGCTCCTGGAGGACAACCCGCTGCTGGCCCGTTCGGTGGACATGCGGTTCCCGTACCTGATGCCGCTCAACGCCATCCAGCTGGAGATGCTGCGCCGATACCGCGCCGGCGATTCCCGCGACAAGGTCCGCCGGGGCATCCAGTTGACCATGAATGGCTTGGCGACGGCGCTGCGCAACTCCGGATAACGTGCGAGCCGGACAGCGGCGGCGGAAACGCCGGACCGCGGTCTGCGCCGGGTACCCTCCGTGCGGTATCCTGGGCAGTTGATCGCGGGTCCGGTGCCGTTCGTCGCCATCCGGCCCGCAGCAGTTGCCCAACAATCGTCGTGAACCGTAGGGAAGTGCGCGTGTACCTCGCCATCCAGATCGTCCTGGTCATCACCTCCGTGCTGATGTCCCTTTTCGTCCTGCTCCACAAGGGCAAGGGCGGTGGCCTGTCGAGCTTGTTCGGCGGCGGCATGCAGTCGAACCTGTCGGGTTCGACCGTCGTGGAGAAGAACCTGGACTACGTCACCATCATCACCGCCATCCTGTGGCTGGCGTCGATCGTGCTGCTGGGCCTGTTCCAGGCTTTCAACTGGTAGATCGCGCGTCAGGCGCGTAAACGCCGCGACAAGGAACCGGGGCCCGGGCGAGTTCATCGCCCGGGCCCCGGTTCCGTTTTTCGCTAGAGCATCGACGCCGCGGCTTCGTCGACGAAGACGATGGTCTCGGCCTTCCCGCGCACTCCGGATGCGGGCCATTCGGCGGGGTCGGCGCCGTCGGCGATCGCCTTGACGGCCTCCGCCTTGGCTTCGCCGGCGACCAGCAGCCACACGCGCTGGCTCGCGTTGACGGCCGGCAGCGTCAGGGACACGCGGGTCGGCGGGGGCTTCGGGCAATCCCGGACCTCCACGACGGTGCGCTCGGTCTCGGCGATCGCCGACGTGTGGGGGAACAGCGAGTTGACGTGGCCTTCGCCGCCCATGCCGAGCAGGTGCAGGTCGAAGCCGTCGGGCGCGTGCATGGCCAGGATGTCGGCGTAGGCGTCCGCGGCGCAGACCGGGTCCTCCAGGTAGGCGCCGCCGGATGGGGCGATGGGAAAGATGTAGGACTCCGGGATGTCCACGTGGTCGAACAGCGCCTCGCGGGCCTGCCCGACGTTGCGGTCGGGGGACTCCTCCGGGACGAAGCGTTCGTCGCCGAAGAAGACCATCACCCGGGACCAATCGACGTCACCGGAATCGGCGGCCAGGGCGGCCAGCAGACCGATGCCGGCGCCGCCGCCGGTCACCGCGATGCGCGCCAGGCCGTCGGCGCCCTGCGCCTCGGCGACGACGTCGACGAAGCGGGCGCGGGCGGCCTCGACCAGGGCGTCCTGGTCGGAGTGGCGGGAAAATTCGGGGGCGGGCAGGGTGGCCGTCATCGGCGGGACTCCTCGGGGTCGCGGGGGAATGCCCGGTTGGCGGGCGTGGCACCGAGCGCGCCGGCACCGTCGTCAAGCCGGGCCTGCTCCGCCTGCTCGACGGTCAAGCGCCGGATGCGGCCCAAGCCGCGCAACGCGCGGGCGTAGGCGGTGTCGGGGTCGAGGTGGCGCAGCTCCTCGGCAAGGCAGTCGACGGTGGTGCGCCGCGACAGGGCCACCTTGAACGGCGGCCGGCCCGTGATGGTCACGCATGCGGTGGAGGCGTTCTCCACCTCGACGGTGACGTCGGTGGGCTCGCCCTCGTCGCCATGGCGGGTGAGCACCACCTTGGTCACCGGGGGCTTGGCGTCGCCGTCGGCGTCGACGGGGACCTCCGGCTCGTCCGTGACCACGCGCACCACCGGAACGGCGAGGCGATCGGCCAGCCACCCGGCGGCGACGTCGACGGACGGGTCCTCGCCGGGGCCTTCGATGCGGGCCGCGGTGATCTCACCGTGCGGCGGGAAATCCAGCGCCGACGCCAGCACCCCGCGCCACGCCGTCAGGCGCGACCACGCGAGATCCGAATCACCCGGCGTGTAGCCGGTGCGGCGCGTGTACACCGCATTGACGTCCGGATCGGCCAGCGAGTCCGTGATGCGGCGCTGCGCGATCTGGCCGATCGGCGTGGCCGCGGGCACCTGCGGCGGCGTCGACGGCCACCACGCCACCACCGGGGTGTCCGGCAGCAGCAGGGGAGTGACGATGGCCTCCGGGTGCGCCCCGACCTCGCCTTCCAGATGCATGACGACGACCTCCGCGGCACCGGCTTCGCCGCCCAACCGGAGCTCGGCGTCGAGGCGGTTGGCGCCCCGCGGCTCGCCGGCGACGAGCACCAGCACGCGGGCCGGATGCTCGCGGGAGACGTTGTTGACCGTCTTGATGATGGTCTCCAGGTCATCGTCGCGCTGCGCGAGCACGATGAGCGTGAGCACGCGGCCGGTGGTGACGATGCCGCCCTTTTCCCGGAGGGTCACCAACTGGCGGGCGATGACCCGCGTATCGGTGTCGGGCAGATTGATGATCATTGGCACGGTGATTCCTTTCCCAAAATCCCTGCTTGCCTGTCCCGCCCGTCAGGGACGGCGCCAGGTGCGGCCTTCGCGCTCGAGCATCCGGTCGGCGGACTCCGGGCCCCACGTGCCCGCCGGGTACTCGTCGGGGCGGCCCCGCTTGCCCCAGTACTCGATGACCGGGTCGAGGATCTTCCAGGACAACTCGACTTCTTCGTTGGTGGGGAAGAGGCTCGCCTCGTCGAGGAGCGCGTCCAGGATCAGGCGCTCGTAGGCCTCCGGCGACTGTTCGGTGAACGATTCCGAGTAGGAGAAGTCCATGTTGACGTCGCGGACCTCCATGGTGGAGCCCGGGACCTTCGAACCGAAGCGCATGAGCACGCCCTCGTCCGGCTGGACGCGGATGACCATGGCGTTCTGGCCAAGCGCCGTGGTCATGGTGTCGGCGAACGGCAGGTGCGGCGCGGACTTGAAGACCAGGGCGATCTCGGTGACGCGGCGGCCCAGGCGCTTGCCGGACCGCAGGTAGAACGGCACGCCCGCCCACCGGCGGGAATTGATCTGCAGCGTGCACGCCGCATACGTCTCGGTGATCGACTCCGGATCGAAACCGTCCTCTTCGCGCAGCCCCTTGACGTAGTGGCTGCCCTGCCACCCGGCGGAGTACTGGCCGCGGGCGGTGGTCTTCGACAGGGGGCGGACCGGCTCGGTGGCCCGCAGCACCTTGATCTTCTCGGTCTGCAGCTCCTCCGGGGTGAAGGCGACGGGCTCTTCCATGGCCACCAGGGCCAGCAACTGCAACAGGTGGTTCTGGATCACGTCTCGGGCGGCGCCGATGCCGTCGTAGTAACCGGCGCGGCCGCCCAACCCGATGTCCTCGGCCATGGTGATCTGCACGTGATCGACGTAATGCGAGTTCCACAGCGGGTCGAACAGCTGATTGGCGAAACGCATGGCCAGGATGTTCTGGACGGTCTCCTTGCCCAGGTAATGGTCGATGCGGAACACCGACTTCTCGGGGAAGACCGAGTTGACGATCTGGTTGAGCTCCTGGGCGGACTCGAGGTCGTGGCCGAAGGGCTTCTCGATGACCACGCGCCGCCAATTGTCCGGGCCCGCCTGCGCGAGGCCGGCGCGGTCGAGCTGATGGCAGACGTCGGGGAAGTTGTCCGGCGGAATGGACAGGTAGTACGCCCAGTTGCCGGCGGTGCCGCGGGAGGCGTCGAGCTCGGCGAGCTTGTCCGCCAGCCGGTCGAAGGCCTCGTCATCGTTGAAGGTGCCCTGCACGAAGTGGATGCCCTCCGCCAGGCGCTGCCACACGTTCTCGCGGATCGGCGTGCGCGCCCCGGATTCGACGGCTTCGCGGACGTAGTTTTCGAAGTACTCCTTGGTCCACTCGCGGCGGCCGTAGCCGACCAACGCGAACGACGCCGGCAGCAGGCCGCGGTTGGCCAGGTCGTAAATGGCCGGCAGGAGCTTCTTCCGGGCGAGGTCGCCCGTGACGCCGAAGATGACCATGCCGCCGGGACCGGCGATGCGGGGGAGTCGCTTGTCCTGCGGGTCGCGCAGTGGATTGGACCAATCGTCGGCGATCGCGCCGGAGATGTCAGATGTCACTGAAGGGTTCTTTCGGGGAGGTGATCGGTACGGAGGGGACGCGGAGGCCAGGATGCACGGCGGCGGCCGGGCCCGTCGGGGCCCGGCCGCGATCGCCGGCTCGGTGCCGAACTAGCCGCGGATCTCGCGCAGGCGGCCGTCGATGGAGTCGAGCAGCTCCTGCCAGCTGTCGACGAACTTCTCCACGCCCTCGCGCTCGAGGACGGCGAACACGTCGTCGAGGTCGACTCCGGCGGCGGCGATGCCGTCCATGACGGTCTGAGCCTCGTCGCCCTGGCCCGACAGCGTGTCGGTGACGCCGTCGAGGTCCGCGTCGGCGGTGGCGCGCAGGGTCTTCTCCGGCATGGTGTTGACGGTGTGCGGGCCGGCGAGCTCGGTGACGTACAGGGTGGCCGGGTAGTCCGGGTTCTTGACGCCGGTCGACGCCCACAGCGGGCGCTGGGCGTTGGCTCCGGCGGCGGACAGCGGGGCCCAGCGCTCGGCGTCGGCGCCGAAGGAACGCTCGAACTCGCGGTACGCCAGACGGGCGTTGGCCACGCCGGCCTTTCCGCGCAGCGCCAGCGCGTCGCCGCCGAGTGCCTCCAGGCGCTTGTCGATCTCGGAGTCGACGCGGGAGACGAAGAAGGACGCCACCGAGTGGATCTTCGACAGATCGTGGCCGTTTTCCTTGGCCCGCTCGATGCCGGTGATGAACGCGTCGACCACCTGGCGGTAGCGCTCGAGGGAGAAGATCAGGGTGACGTTGACGCAGATGCCGTCGGCCAGCGCATCCGACACGGCGGGCAGCGAGGCGTCGGTGGCGGGGACCTTGATCATGGCGTTGGACTTGCCCACGCGCTCCCACAACTGGCGGGCCTGGGCGATGGTCTCGTCGTAATCGTCGGCGAAACGCGGGTCCACCTCGATGGAGACGCGGCCGTCGGCGCCGCCGCTGCGGGCGGAGACGTCCGCGAGCTCGTCGCAGGCGCGGCGGACGTCGTCGATGGCCATGGTGAACACGGTCTCGGCGGCGTCGGCGCCGGACGCGGCCAGCTCGCGCAGCTGGGCGTCGTAGGCGTCGCCGGTGGTCATGGCCGACGAGAAGATCGCCGGGTTGGTGGTCACGCCCACCACGGCGTAGTCGTCGACCAGGGACTTCAGCTCACCGCCGTCGAGTCGCTGACGGGAGAGGTCGTCCAGCCATGCCGAGGTACCGGCGGATGCGAGGGCGTCGAGATTCGGGTTGGTCATCAGTGCACTTTCCTTCTGTTCGTTGCTTGTGCGGCGCATGCGGCTCGTGGGCCGGGTGCGGCCGTGGTCGCGGACGTGCGCCGTCCACGTTACCGCCGAAAAGGGGCCGCCGCCCCGGCGCGCTCGACGGCGGGCCGGGGCGGCGGTGGGCCCCGGCGGTGGGGACCCCGATGGGGCGGGTGGCGCTTACTTCGCGGCCTCGACGGACTCGCGGGCGGCCGCGACGACGGCCTCCGTGGTCATGCCGAATTCCTCGAACAGGCGCTGGTACGGGGCGGAGGCGCCGAAGTGCTCGATGGACACGGCGCGGCCGGCGTCGCCGAGGTACTTGTGCCACGGCATCGCGATGCCGGCTTCGACGGACACGCGGGCGCGGACCGACTTCGGAAGCACCGACTCGCGGTACTCCTCGTCCTGCTGATCGAACCAGTCAAGCGACGGGGCGGACACGACGCGGGCCTTGATGCCCTCGCCGGCCAGCACGCCTGCGGCCTCCACGGCCATCTGGACCTCGGAGCCGGTGGCCATCAGGATGACGTCGGGGGCGCCGCCCTCGGCGTCGGCGAGCACGTACGCGCCGCGGCGGACGCCCTCGGCGGCCTTCTCCTTGGTGCCCTCGAGCACCGGGACGTTCTGGCGGGTCAGGGCCAGGGCCTTCGGGCCGGACGGGCCCTCCAGCGCGGCGGCCCACGCGGCGGCGGTTTCGTTCGCGTCGGCCGGGCGCAGGGTGGTCATGCCCGGGATGGCGCGCAGCGAGGCCAGCTGCTCGATCGGCTGGTGCGTCGGGCCGTCCTCGCCGAGGCCGATGGAATCGTGCGTCCACACGTAGATGGGGGAGATGTCCATCAGCGCGGCCAGGCGCACGGCCGGGCGCATGTAATCGGAGAAGATGAGGAACGTGCCGCCGTAGGGGCGGGTGCCGCCGTGCAGCGCGATGCCGTTGAGGATCGAGCCCATGGCGTGCTCGCGGATGCCGAAGTGCAGGTTGCGGCCGTAGGGGGTCGCCGTCCACGTGTCGGTGGTGATCTCCTTCGGGCCGAACGACGGCTCGCCCTTGATCACGGTGTTGTTGGAGCCGGCGAGGTCGGCCGAGCCGCCCCACAGTTCCGGAAGGGTCTTGCCCAGGGCCTGCAGCGCGGCCTCGGAGGCCTTGCGGGTGGCGACGCCCTTGGCGTCGGGCTCCCACGTCGGCAGCTCGTCGGCGTAACCCTCGGGCAGCTCGCCGGCGGTCAGGCGGTCGAAGAGCTCCTTGCGCTCCGGGTTGGCCTCGGCCCACGCGTCGAAGGCCTCGCCCCAGGCCTTCTTGTCGGCGTCGGAACGCTCAGCGACGGCGCGGGTGTGGGCGATGACCTCGTCGGAGACCTCGAAGGTCTGCTCGGGGTCGAAGCCGAGCTCCTTCTTGATCAGCGCCAGCTCCTCGTCGCCCAGCGCGGCGCCGTGCGAGGCGCCGGTGTTCATGGCGTTGGGGGCCGGGTAGGCGATGACGGTGCGCACGCGGATGAAGGTCGGGCGGCCGGTGTCGGCCTTGGCCTCCGCCACGGCGCGCTCGATGGCCGCGACGTCCTCGCCGCCGTCGACCTCGATGACCTGCCAGCCGTAGGCGCGGTAACGGTCGGCGACGTTCTCGGTGAAGGCGATGGTGGTGTCGTCTTCGATGGAGATGCCGTTGTCGTCCCAGAAGACGATGAGGTTGCCCAGCTGCTGGGTGCCGGCCAGCGAGGACGCCTCGGCGGTGACGCCTTCCTGGACGTCGCCGTCGGAGGCGATGACGTAGACGAAGTGGTCGAACGGCGACTGGCCGGCGGGGGCCTCCGGGTCGAACAGGCCGCGCTCGCGGCGGGCGGCCATGGCCATGCCCACGGCGGACGCCAGGCCCTGGCCCAGCGGGCCGGTGGTGATCTCGACGCCGTCGGTGTGGCCGTACTCCGGGTGGCCCGGGGTCAGCGAGCCCCAGGTGCGCAGGGACTTGATGTCGTCGAGCTCGAGGCCGAAACCGGCCATGTACAGCTGGATGTACTGGGTCAGCGAGGAGTGGCCGCAGGACAGCACGAAGCGGTCGCGCCCGGCCCACTTGGGGTTCTGCGGGTCCAGGCGCATGACGCGCTGGTACAGGGTGTACGCCAGCGGCGCGAGGCTCATGGCGGTGCCGGGGTGGCCCGACCCGCACTTCTGCACGGCATCGGCGGCCAGCACTCGGACGGTGTCGACGGCCCGGGTGTCCAGGTCGGTCCAATCCGAGGGGTAATTCCGCTCGACGCGGGCCTGCAGCTCGGGGGAGAGGGTCACGATAGATGCTCCTGGTTCTCGCTCGCGAATGATTTTCCGTTTCATTGTATGCCTAGCGCGCGGCAATTCCGGGCCCCGCGCGCGGGAACTATTGGCAACAGCGCGAAGCCGCCCGATCGCGCCGGAGCCGAGCCGCCGCGCGGCACGCGGCCCCGGTGCCCGCCGGGGCATCGGTCAGGCGCTACCATTGCCGGGTCCCGGGTTGTCGGCGCTGACGCGTTCGCCCGCCCGGCCGTTTCCGTGACGTCGCGCGGGTCCGGGAACTTTTCCGGCCTTCCGCCCGACCGATTGGGTTGGAGCTTCAACTCATGCGAGAGGACCCCCTTTGCTGGACACCGTCAAGGCGTACGTGGCGCTGACCAAGCCCCGGGTTATCGAACTGCTTCTGGTCGCCGCGATTCCGGCGATGCTGCAGGCCGACCGCGGCAAGGTCCACGTCGGCTTCATTCTGCTGACCCTGGTGGGCGGTTGGATGGGCGCCGCCGCGGCGAACACGTTCAACATGGTCGCCGATTCGGACATCGACAAGGTCATGAACCGCACGCGCAAGCGTCCGCTGGCCCGTCAGTCGGTGAGCAACCGCAACGCCATGATCTTCGGCTCGGTGCTGACGGTGGCCAGCTTCCTGTGGCTGTGGCTGCTGTGCAATTCGCTGTTGGCGGGCGTGTTCATCCTGCTGACCATCGCGTTCTACGTCTTCGTCTACACCATGTGGCTGAAGCGCCGCACGGACCAGAACGTGGTGTGGGGCGGCGCGGCGGGCTGCATGCCGGTGCTGGTCGGCTGGGCTGTCATCACGGACAACGCGCCGGACGTCACGGGCTGGTCCCACTGGTGGCAGGCCATCGTCCTGTTCCTGGTCATCTTCTTCTGGACCCCGCCGCACACGTGGGCGCTGGGCCTGAAGTACCGCGAGGATTACGAGGCCGCGGGCGTGCCCATGATGCCCGTCGTCCGCCCGCCGCTGTACGTCACGGTCCGCATCATCGCCTACACCCTGGCGACGGTGCTGACGACCTTCCTGCTGATCCCGGCCGCCGGCTGGGTCTACCTGGCGGTGTCGGTGCTCGCGGGCGTCTGGTTCATGTGGGGCGCCGTCGCGCTGCACAAGTCCGTGAAGGCCGGCGGCGAGATCAAGCCGATGAAGCTGTTCCTGCTGTCGAACAACTACCTCGCCCTGGTGTGCGTCGGCCTGTCCGTCGACGCGGTGCTCGGCCTGCAGACCATCGCGGAGATGGCCGGCTTCTAGCCCTGCCATCCCCCCACGCGCTTTCGCTTGACGACGAACCCCTCCCGGACCTTCGCGGTCCGGGAGGGGTTTTGCCGTGCCCGGCTTTCTCGTGCCCGGTTTTCTCGTGCCCGGCTCAGGGCAGCAGCACCAGCGACCCGGTCGTGGCCCGCGACTGGAGGGCGCGGTGCGCCCCGGCGGCGTCGTCAAGCGGGAAACGATCCCCGACGCGGACCCGCAGCGTGCCATCGGCGATGCGGGAGAGCACCTCGCCGGCGCGGTGGGAGAGCTCCGCACGGTCGCGGATGAAGTGGCGCAGGTGCGGTCGGGTGAGGAAAAGCGAGCCGTGCTGGTTGAGCTGCTGGGGATCCATGGGCGGCACGGCTCCCGACGCGGCGCCGAAGAGCGCCACGAGGCCCCGGACGCGGGCGCACTGCAGCGAGACGTCGAACGTGGCCTTGCCGACGCCGTCGAAGACCACGTCGACCCCGGGATCGTCTGCGCCGCGATGGCCGGTCCAGTCGCGGATGCGCGCGGGGACGTCGTCGTCGTAGTGCAGGACCAGCTCGGCGCCGGCGTCGCGCGACAGGGCCGCCTTCTCGTCGGAGGACACGATGGTGGCCACCCGCGCACCCGCGGCAACGGCCAACTGGGTGAGCAGCAGGCCCACCCCGCCGGCGCCGGCGGTGAGCAGGACGGTGTTACCGGGGCACAGGCGCCCGACGTCGTGGACCAGGAAATGCGCCGTCAAACCCTGCAGGAGGATCGACGCGGCGACGTCGTCGGGGATGGAATCCGGAATGGCGACGAGAGAATCGGCGGGCACGGCGACGAGTTCGGCGTAGGAATCCGGGGCGTTGCACCATGCGACCCGATCACCGACGGACCAGCCGTCCGGGCCGCCCGCGACGCCGGGGCCCAGGTCGCGGATGACCCCGGCGCCCTCCGACCCCGGGGTGAAGGGCAGGGGGCGGGGGTAGATGCCCTCGCGCTGGTAGACGTCGGTGAAATTCACGCCCACCGCGCCGACGGAAACGAGGACCTCCCCGTCGCCCGGGATGGGGTCGGGGAGGTCCTCGCGGAAGTCGAGCTGTTCGGGGCCGCCGAAGGATTCGATGATGATGCCGCGCATGCGGCCAGGCTACCGGCGAAACGGCGGCCCCGGGATCCTACGCGGTCACCCTCGCGGAATGGGAGTTGTACTCCGCATCGCCGGCGGGGGAGCCGGTGGCGGTGGCCGTGCCGCCGGCGTGGCGCCAGCCCAGCTGCCACACGATGGCGGTGACGGCGGTCAGCGCACCGGAGCCCGCGACGTGGACGGGCACGAGCGCCTCGGGCACGCCGGACCAGTACTGGACCATGCCGACGGCGCCCTGCGCGGCGATGAGCGCCACCAGCCACCAGCCCCACTTGCGCAGCGCGGGCTCCGCGTTCTGGGCGATGAGGCCGAAGACCAGGCCGACGGACAAACCGAGGTAGAGGTACATGAAGCCGGCGTGGACGTGGGACAGCTCGGCGATTGGCAACTGCAGGCGATCCTCCGGCAGCACCGAGGCGTCGCCGGCGTGCGGGCCGGCACCGGTGACCATCGTGCCCGTGACCAGGGTGGCGACCAGCGCGAGACCGGACGCCGCAGCGAGCTGGCGCAGCGGGCGGGCGTAGACGCGGACCTCGTGGCCGTCGTCGGGCTCCTGGATCTTCACCCACGCCATTCCCGCCAGCCAGACCAGACCCATGGAGGGCAGGAAGTGCAGGGCGACGGCGTACCACTTCAAATCGACTAGCACCGAAATGCCGCCGATGATCGCCTGGACGATGACGCCGAGGCCGTTGAGGAACGCCAGCACGACTATCGCCTTGCGGCGGCCGGCGCGCAGCACCGCCAGGAACAGCGCCAGGGTCAGGGCGACGAGCACGAACGTCAGCAGGCGGTTGCCGAACTCGATGGCCTGGTGCAGCCACGGCGCGGCGCCGCCGACCGGGGTGAAGCTGCCGGGGTGGCACTGCGGCCACGTGTCGCAGCCGAGGCCGGAGCCGGTGACGCGCACCACCGAACCGGTGACCGCGATGCCCGCCTGCGCGATGAGCACCAGCAGGGCGATGATCTTCTGCGCGCCGATCGTCGGCAACGGCAGAAAGGACAGGGGGAGTTTACGGTCGGCGTCGCTCACGTCTCACAAGCCTACCCGGTGGCCCCGGCTAATCCCCCTTCGCCTCGAACCTGAACAGGCGTGTCGCGGCGATCGCGCACGCCAGGCCCCAGGCGGCCAGGACGGCCAGCGGGTACCAGGCCAACCGGCCGTCGAAAGCGGCGATCAGCGACTCGGTGAGCGCCACCGACGGCAGCAGGGTCAGCGCCGTGCGGGCACCGTCGCCGAGCTCCGGGCCGACCGCCACGAACGTCGCCGCACCGAGCAGCACGAACCAGATCAGGTTCGCCAGGCCGAGAATCAGCTCCGCGCCGAGCGTGCCGCCCATCAGCAACCCCATGGCGGTGAAGGCGGTGGTGCCCAACATGGTCACCACGTAGGCCAGAGCGAAGGCGGCGACGGGGGCGCGGTAGCCCAGCGTCAGCGCCGCGGCGGAGAAGATGAGGAACTGCGCGGTGACCATGATCGCCACCGCACCCGCCTTGCCGGCGATGATGCCCCACTTCGGCAAGGCCGATGCGCCGATGCGCTTGAGAGCCCCGTACCGCCGGTCGAAGCCGACGGCGATGGCCTGGCCGGTGAACCCGGCGGACATCGTGGCCACGGCCAGCACCATCGGGAACACCGTGACGATGGGGTCCTCGCGGTCGAGCACCGGCACGAGCGTGAAACCGACGAGCATCGCCAGCGGGATGATCATGGTCAACAGCATCTGCTCGCCGTGGCGCCAGATCAGCGTCGACTCGAGCTTCGTCTGCGACGCGAGGACGCGGCCCATCGGCGCGCGCTTCGGCGCGGGGGCGAAGGTGCCCTCGGGGAAGCGGGTGGTCAGGGCCATGTCAGCTCCTCATCTCTCGGCCGGTGATGTCCAGGAAGACGTCCTCGAGGCTGCGGCGGGCCACGCGCAGCTCCGTGATCAACGCGCCCTGGTCGGCGCACCAACCGGCCATCGCGGCGATGCCCTCCGGAGTCGCAGCGCCGGTGACCCGGTAGCGGTTGGGGGCCGTGGCGTCGACGTCGACTGCCCGGCCGCCCGGCACGGTCAGGTGCGCGGCCAACGCCCGGACGTCGATCGCTCGGTCGAACTCGACGACAGTCGCCTGGGTCGAGGTACCGCCGGTGATGTCGGCGGTGGTGCCCGACGCCACGGCGCGGCCGCGGTCGATGATGAGGACGTCGTCGGCCAGCGCCTCGGCCTCGTCCATCAGGTGCGTGGTCAGCACGACGGTCACGCCGTCGCGACGCAACGAGGACACGAGGTCCCACACGGCCAGGCGCGACTGCGCGTCCAGGCCGGCGGTCGGCTCGTCGAGGAACACGAGCTCGGGGCGACCGACCAGCGCGCACGCCAGCGACAGCCGCTGCTGCTGGCCGCCGGACAGGCGCCGGTACGACGTGCCCCGGTGACGGGTGAGGCCGACGACGTCGAGAAGCCAATCCACGTCCAGCGGATGCGCGGAGTAGGAGGCCACCAGCTCGACCATCTCCCCGACGCGCACGCCCGGGTACGCCCCGCCGCCCTGCAGCATGATGCCGATGCGCGTGCGCAGCTCATCCGTGTCGCGCATGGGATCGAGGCCCAGGACGCGGACCTCGCCGCCGTCGGGGCGCACGAAGCCCTCGCACATCTCGACGGTGGTGGTCTTGCCGGCGCCGTTGGGGCCCAGCAGGGCGAGCACGCGGCCGCGGGTGAGGGAGAGATCCAGCCCGTCGACGGCGGTGACGTCGCCGAAGCGTTTGGTCACGCCGCGCAGCAGCAGCGCCGGGGAGTCGGTGTTCCTGGTCACGGTTGGTCATCCTAGGCCAGGCCCCGGGGGCGGGGGCCCGGCGGGGCGCTTGACGACGGACCGTCGGCTCCCCGGGCGGCCGCGCCGCCGATGGGCCGTCAGCGCAGCCGGAAAACCTTCGTGCGCCAGGCGATGGCGAGGATGATCGCCATCGAGGCGACGAAGGCCGCGATGGACCCGAGGTAGATCTGCAGTACCGTCCCCGGCGGCAGGCCGAGGCCGCGGGGCAGGACCGTGAGGCTGAAAATCGCGGAGTAGGCCACGACGGCCACGCGGAACTGGGAACGGTCGGCCCAGCCGGACAGCGGCACCAGCGCCCACAGCAGGTACCAGGGATGGACCACCGGGAAGAGCAGGACCATCGCGAACATGGCCAGGCCATAACCGCCGAGCGGGTGGATGCGGCCCCGGAACGTCGCCCAGAGCATGCGCAGCAGCCACGCCGCCGCCAGCAGGATGCCCAGGCCCCGGGTCAGCGACAGCGCGGCCTCGGAGACGTCGCCGATGCCCAGCACGCGACCGGCGAATCCGGAGGAGATGCCCAGCAGCGTGGGCAGCGACATCCACGACCGCACCGTCGCCGCGCCGCCCTGGCTGGTGATCCAGCCGAAGCCCAGCCCCGAGGCCAGGCAGAAGGCCACGATGGTTGCCGCGGCGGTGGCCGCGGTGACGGCCGCTGCGCGGGCCACGGCCATCGTCGTAAAGCCGAACCTGCGCGCCAGGGCCATGCCCACGAACCCGAGGGCCACGAAACCCGTCACCTTGACCATGCCGGCCATGGCGATCAGCGCCACGCCGGCCGCGAAAAGCAGCCAGCCGTTGCGGCTCAATGCGGGCGAGCGTGGCTCGACGGGATCGTCCGGCGTGCCGGGGATTGGTTTGCCGTGGAGCGCGACCAGGCACAGCTCCATGCCGGAGAGCAGGAACGCCAGCAGCAGGGCCTCGTTGTGCACGCCGCCGACCAGATGCAGCAGCGTCAGCGGGTTGAGCACGCCCAGCCACAACGCGAACTGCGGGCTGACGCCGCAGCGCTGCGCCAGGCGGACCAGCGCCCACGCCACGACGTAGAGCGACGCCACCGACACCGCGCGATGCAGGAACACCGACGGCAGCACGGCGTCATCGGTGACCGCGGCGATCGCCCACGCCACCACCATCGCCGTCGGGCCATACGGGCTGGGGGAGTCCGCCCAGATCAACGGCACGGAGCGGGCGAGCGGGTCCTCGGTGCCCAGCAACTCCACCGGGCCCGCCGCATACGGGTCCATGCCGCGGTCGACGACGGCGCCCTGCGCCAAATAGGAATAGATGTCCTGGGTGAACAGCGGCGCGGTGAAGATCAGGGGGATCACCCACGCCGCGAAGGTGCGCACCAGCATGCCCGTGTCCACCGACGTCACGCGGGTCCGCGCGCCCGAGGCCACGAAAGCGCCGACGCCGAGCCACGCCGCGATGAGCATCCCGATGCCCGTGAACGTGACGATCGTCGACGAAATGAGCATCCGGCCGAGCATCGAACCGACCGGAGTCTCCCAGAAGACGTTGCCCACCACCGGGGTCGCGCCCGCCCCGACGCCGCCGACGAGGACGAGGATCGCGCCGAGCGTGCCCAGCCACCGCAGCCACGTGAAACGGCGCAGCTCGCGATGATCGACGCGGAACGCCAGGGGAGACTCGGTGCCGCGGTGCAGCGACGCCGACCGCGAACCGGCGCGGCCGATGCGCGGCAACGCGTCGATGATCCAGTGGGCGGCGCCGCCGCGGAGGGGAGTCTCGGGCACGGGGCAAGTCTAGCGGCCCCCGACCGCCGATCGGCCGAAGGCGGCCCGCGGCCGCGGGAACGGTGCAGGCCCATGACACGCGGGACCACGACGTTGGACATCTGGGCCGATTTACGGAACACTCGTGTTGTCTAATACCCGGCAGCCACCGGGTGCGGACCACGACCGGGCCCCGAAACGCTCACGCGAACCGGACGCCCACTCACACGGGAGGTGAACCAGCGGCATGGCCAACGACGATACGTCCACCAAGGGCGGCGACGGAGACACGCGCCGCCGGATCTTGCTCGCGCTGCTCGAACACAATCCGGCCTCGGCGGGAACCATCGCCGAGGAGCTCGGGCTGTCGGCCGCAGGAGTGCGCCGGCACCTCGACATCCTCGTCGACGAAGGTCTCGCCGAGACCGCGCCCGCACCGGCCACCGGCCCCCGCGGCCGCGGCCGGCCAGCGAAGTCCTTCCGGCTCACCGACGACGGCCGGGCGAAGTTCGGGCACGCCTACGATTCCCTTGCCGCCGCGGCGCTCGACGCGCTGCGCGACGCCGGGGGAGACGCCGCCGTTTCCGCGTTCGCGCGGCGGCGGGTCGCCGAGATCCTCGCCGGCATCGAGCCGGTGGGCGGAGAGACCGACCTCGACGACGTCGTCGGGGCGGTCGTCACCGCTTTCCGCCGCCACGGTTACGCGGCGACGGTCAGCGAGACGACCGGCAGCGTCCAGATCTGCCACCACCATTGCCCGATCAGCCATGTCGCGCAGGACTTCCCCCAGCTGTGCGCCGCCGAACATGAGGCGGTCAGTAATCTGCTGGGGCAGCACACCCAGCCGTTGGCGACCATCGCCGACGGAAACGGGATTTGCACGACGAACATCCCCCTGACCCCAGTCACCACCCACGCACCAGCAGAAAGGAGCGGACAATGACCCTCGCCCAGAACGAATCCGCGAAGGTGCAGGCACCGCAGACCGACGAGGAAATCATCGACTCGATCGGCGCCTACCAGTACGGCTGGCACGATTCCGACGCCGCCGGCGCCGCCGCCGAGCGCGGCTTGTCGGAGGCCGTCGTCCGCGACATCTCCGCGAAGAAGAACGAGTCCGAGTGGATGCTGAACACGCGTCTCAAGGCACTCGAGATCTTCGACAAGAAGCCCATGCCCACGTGGGGCGCGGACCTGTCGACCATCGACTTCGACAACATCAAGTACTTCGTCCGCTCCACCGAGAAGCAGGCGCAGACGTGGGAGGATCTCCCGCAGGACATCAAGGACACCTACGACAAGCTCGGCATCCCCGAGGCGGAGAAGCAGCGCCTCGTCGCCGGCGTCGCCGCGCAGTACGAGTCCGAGGTCGTCTACCACCAGATCCGCGAGGACCTGGAGGAGCAGGGCGTCATCTTCCTGGACACGGACACCGCGCTCAAGGAGCACCCGGAGATCTTCCACGAGTACTTCGGCTCCGTCATCCCGGCCGGCGACAACAAGTTTTCCGCGCTCAACACGGCCGTCTGGTCCGGCGGCTCGTTCATCTACGTGCCCAAGGGCGTCCACGTGGACATCCCGCTGCAGGCCTACTTCCGCATCAACACGGAGAACATGGGCCAGTTCGAGCGCACGC